>ENA-OPAV01000175-OPAV01000175.1-human-gut-metagenome-genome-assembly--contig:-NODE-175-length-58274-cov-4.319071_pt1 | contig 58274 bp, 57 predicted proteins | sample MGYA00241056_ERZ501428 | MGnify/ENA primary metagenome ERZ501428 (study PRJEB25962, sample SAMEA2042621) | human gut metagenome | biome: human gut; feature: human-associated habitat; material: faeces... | reverse complement strand
GAAACTTGAAAAATCCTTTATTTTAAAGGAAAAATCACTTGACATTATAGGGAGGAAGAACGCGAAACAGGCAGAGAGCAGTATAACATTTCCTGTTTGACAGGAATTTCTCCTTTGCTGATGTCCTCTGGGGAATACCGGGTGTACAGCTATTACGACAGGATACAAGCACATTTTTACAATATGAATTTATTTCCGTATCTTGTGTTGACAAGCGAATCGGCAGTTTTACTAACCTCGGATGTTTCCTCGGGTCTTTATTTTTCTGACAAAGAGAAGAAAGAAATGTTCTTACCAGGATCGACACCGGCGAAAGCGGTAAGCGCACCTCTGTGTGTGAAACGGGTAACGTCTCCAATCTCAGCCATAAGCTGGGGCCAAGTGACGGTCCGACACCATTCATTGCCATAACAACTGGATATTCCGGGAGCGTGGCGGCAGTTTGATTCATTTTAAGGCGTAGAGACTCCACTGCCTGTGAAGCGGTGTTCAGCATCGTGACAGCCTGCCGTATCAGAGCTTTTGTGCTGTCATCTTTCGGAAATACGGCGATCAGGTCAGAAGAGCTCTGATAGATCTTTTCCGCCTTTGAGGCACTGAAGTGATAACCGTTTCGTTTGCACCACTTCTGGTAATGCTCCGTAAAGGCTTGCAGAGACTTGCTGCGTACACAGTCCACATGCCAGTAGGTGTAGACAAAATCCACCCATTTCTGGGAGCCGTCACTGCGGGCAGGACTGTCAAAGAAGTCATTGGCTCCGGGATAGGTTTGATCCAGAAGGGAAATGAGGTTGTTTTTCATGGCAGTTTTCTGGTCCATATAGAAACCGAACTGCCGGTTCATTGTTTTGAGTTGATTGCGTGTTTTATCCATGCTTCCATATTGCTTCAGTTTTGCCCAGCGGTCAAGAGTATAAGGGGCGATTTTTTTAGAATCCGCTTTATCTGTCTTTGGAGCACGCAGAGAGTCATCTCCGAAATCCCTGATAAGGATGGGATTGACAGCGCTGACAAAGATGCCGGCATCAGAGAGCCAGTTAGCAACCGGTTCATAGTATCTTCCGGTGTGTTCCATGCAGGCTTTGGTTTCGCCGTCAAGGCTTTTGATCTGCTCAATAAGAGCGTTGATAGCGGACTGGGTGTGTGGGATATCGCAGGGTGGCATAAGAACCACATCTCCGGGCCTGCGGATGGTGACAGTACTTTTTCCTTTGGAAACATCGATACCAACAGCGTTCATGATAAAAACTCCTTTGAAAAGAATTAGCAATGGTCAATACCAGATTTACTCATTGCCTATACAATCTACTGGGGATATCACACGAACGAGAAAGTTCAACCTGCGTAAAACGAATGCTGCGAATGAGGGCTGGTTGGCTGACTTACTTACGGACGTTAAGTCCTGGGAGGTAAAGGCCAGACCTATTGCCATACTCATTCTAACAGCTTAAGCAACAAGATGGATAATTCCTTACTGGCTGTAAGGGGTATTAACCATAAATATATTGTAGTAGGAGGGAATCGCAGTCATGTGTAAGGCTGTGGAAGATATGAGAAACCAAACACTTAAAGAGGGCATGATGGAAGTTGCACTTCGTATGTTGAAAGCTGGGAAATATGCGCTGGATGAGATCGCTTCTATTTCCGGACTTTCTCTTGACGAAGTAAAGAAACTCAATGCAGATAAAACAGTATAAGTAACCGTATTCACACAGACCGAGAATCTGGAAACAGGTTCCCGGTCTTATTTTTTTGCTCTGAATGGAAACATTCTGAGAACATGACTAAAAAGTCCTTTACAAATCGTCTCAGGAATGTCAGATTTGTTTTTGATATGTTGATGATATGCTTTAAATGAAACTGAAATCAATATATTGCTTTTGAGGCATAATGTTTGTATAATAGGAAAAAAGCTTTTTCAGGAGGTAATGTCATGGAAATCCGAGTGCTTCGTTATTTCCTCGCTGTTGTCCGGGAAGGAGGAATCAATCGGGCAGCAGAGGTCTTACATATTACGCAGCCGACGCTTAGCCGCCAGATATCACAACTGGAAGATGAAGTTGGCGTTAGGCTTTTCCACAGAGGTGCGAAAAAGATTACCTTAACAAATGAGGGAATCTTGCTGCGGCGGCGGGCAGAGGAAATTTTGTCTCTGGTTGACCGGACACAGTGGGAGTTGACCTGGCAGGACGAGCTTGTGGAAGGCAGGATTGTGATTGGCGGCGGAGAATTGGCGGCTATGCAGGTGCTGCCGGAAATCATTGAAGGATTTCGTGAAAAATATCCGCTTGTCACGTTCGATATTTTCACAGGAAATGCTGATCTGGTAAAAGAGCAGATGGAAAAAGGGCTGATTGATATTGGCGTATTGCTGGAGCCCATTGATATAGAAAAGTTTGAATTTATCCGTCTGAAGGGAAAAGAACGGTGGGTTGTCTTAATGCGCCCGGATGATCCGCTTGCCAAGAAAGAAGCTGTGAATGCAAAAGATCTGGAGAATATGCCGATCATCCTTCCGAGAAGGACAAATGTACAAAATGAATTATCTAACTGGCTTGGGGATTCCTTTCAGGAACAGCAGGTTCTCTTTACCAGTAATTTAACTACGAACAGTGCCCTTATGGTTCAGAGAGGCCTGGCATATTCCATTGTCATTGAGGGTTCGATTCCTTTCTGGGATAAAGAGAAAATTGCGTACCGGCCATTGTCCCCGGAGCTTACTGCAAACAGCGTATTGGCCTGGAAAAAGCAGCAGCCGTTTAGTCTGGCAGTAACGAAATTTATAGAACACATAAAATGCTTTTTAGGCATAACAAAGGCGCAAAAACTAAGTATTTGATATAACATGTTACCTTGTTTATAATGCAGGTGTAGAAAAAGTGCAGCACACTTTCTCTACACCTGTATTTTTATTTGCCATGCATCCGAAGGGAACTGACGATGGCAGGTCCTGTAGGCGGCAAAGCAGTCAGAAAAGAATGGGAACACAAAGGGGCTCAGGATAAAACGGTTGCAATGCTCTGCAATATGATGCGGAGAATGTGCAGCGATGGGGTTTCCTGTACAGTAATGAGAGGTAGTAATGATGAAAACGTATTTGAAAAAAAGTGTTGTATGGATGATGTTAAGCCTTATAGGAATTATTTTTGCAGGCAATAGTGAGCGCGCAGAAATAAAATATGCGGAATCACAGGCTAATAATCTTATTTTGACAAAAGCGGAATATCCGGTATCTTATGAAATTGAAAATTTTCCGATTTTATATCAAATGCCAGAGTTGCCAACAGGATGTGAAATTACTGCTTTGACGATGCTGTTAAATTATTATGGTTTGCCGGCTGAGAAAGTAGAAATGGCAACCGAGTATCTTCCCACCTTATTGTCGGCAGAAACTTATGTTGGAGAAGATGGAAGGCTGTGTGGAAATGATATGGATCAATATTTTATCGGGGATCCAACAACTCAGAATGGTGTCATATGCGGGACGGGAGCGATTATTACAGCGGCAAACAATTTTCTTCTCGATCATGGAAGCACACTTAGAGCTACAGATCAAACTGGTACTGTAGTTGAAGAATTATATCACATGGTAAGCAGAGGCATACCGGTAATGGTATGGTGTACTATTGGAATGGAGGACAGGAGCCCTGTGCAGGGCTGGTATACAGAAAATGGTACATATGTAGACTGGAGCAGAAATGATCACGGGGCGGTATTAATTGGTTATAGCTCCGATACGGTAAAAATTGCTGATCCTATTTCAGGTATTGTAGAATATGAGCGTGAACAGTTTGAATCTGTTTTTGCTTCACGTCAATTGCGGTGTGTTATTTTGCAAGAATGGTAGGTTCATAGAGGTATTTTCCTGTTTACAAAACATGTGTAATGCTTTTTAGGCATAACAGAGCAGTAAAAACTAAGTATTTGATATAACATATTGCCTGGATTATAATGTAGGTGTAGAAAAAAGTGCAGCGCACTTTCCTCTACACCTACATTTTTTATGCGAGCAGCGATGAGGTATAGGGAGGCAGGAAATGACGTTAGAGGAAATAACAAAGCAGCTAGAAAAAAATGGACGCACAGAGGAGGAGCAGATCCGAATCATACGAAAAAGCAGGGCACAGTTACTGGATGAAATTCATGAAAAACAACAACAGTTAGACCGGTTGGATTACATGCTCTATGAAATGAAGGGAGGAAAATAAAGTGAACACAAGAAAATCAGGGACGTTTGAGGGTTTTGCTGAAGGTCAGCTGTAACTTTAAATAAAAAAGAATAAAGAGGAGGATTTAATAATGAGTTATCAATTTTTTGTTCCTACCCGCACAGTGTTTGGTGCCGGAAAATTAAACGAACTGCATACCCAGACAATGCCCGGAAAAAAGGCAATGGTTGTGATTTCCAATGGGAAATCCATGAAAGAAAGCGGAACGCTTTACAGAGTATTAAAAGAACTGGCTTATGCAGGCGTGGAGACGGTGGTGTTTGACCATGTACAGGCGAATCCCCTTCGTTCCACTGTTATGGATGGAGCGGCTTTTGCGAAAACAAATGGCTGTGATTTTATCGTTGCCCTGGGCGGCGGCAGCGTGATGGATGCATCGAAGGCTATAGCTGCAATGGCAACCAATGACGGCGATATCTGGGATTACATGAACGGCGGCACTGGCGGAGGGAAAACCCTTACAGAAAAAGCATTGCCGGTGATCTGCATTACAACGACAGCGGGAACTGGCTCCGAGGCGGATCAGTGGGGTGTGATCACCAATGACGAAACCAATGAGAAGATTGGATTTGGCGGCTATGACTGCCTGTTCCCGGTATTGTCTATCGTTGACCCGGAGCTGATGGTTTCGGTTCCGCCGAAATTTACGGCATATCAGGGATTTGACGCACTGTTCCACAGTACAGAGTGCTATATTTCCAAAGCTCATAACCGCATGGGCGATATGCTGGCCCTGACCGCCATTGAAAATATCGGAAAGTATCTTGTCCGGGCCGTAAAGGATGGAAATGATCTGGAAGCCCGTGAAGGAGTGGCTTTTGCCAATAACCTGTCCGGGCAGGTAATGACCGTGAGCTGCTGCACCAGCGAACACTCTATGGAACACGCCATGAGCGCCTATCATCAGGAGCTGCCTCATGGAGCAGGTCTGATCATGATTTCAGAAGCATACTATCAGCATTTTGTGGACTGCCACGCCTGCGATGAACGGTTTATTACGATGGCAAAGGCGCTTGGAAAAGAGGACGCCTCCTGCGCGCAGGATTTTGTGGATCTGCTGGTGCAGCTTCAGAAAGACTGCGGCGTGGCAGACCTTAAAATGTCTGATTTTGGGATTCAGGAGGAGGAACTTGACAGGTTGGCGGAAAATGCCCGTGAGACAATGGGAGGCCTGTTTATGGCTGATCCAGCTGAGTTGTCCCATGAGGAATGCGTAGCAATTTATCAGAAGTCATATAAATAAGAGAAATACCCTTCGGGTATACCAAAATGGTCGGAAAGTACGGCCGATGAATAATGAATAAAGAAAGGCGGTTTTTTGTATGAACGAATTAGAACATGGAACGATTTTTGAAAAAGGTGTGCCGAATCCTTTCGGCGAATATTTCACAGGCCAGTCTTATCTGGCAATGTTGACACAGTTAAATGGCGTCGGGGTTGCAAACGTGACATTTGAGCCTGCCTGCCGGAATAACTGGCATATTCACCACGGAGAAAAAGGCGGAGGACAGATCCTGCTGGTTACCGGAGGACGCGGCTGGTATCAGGAATGGGGCAAAGAGGCCCAGGAACTTCATGCAGGAGATGTGGTTGCCATTCCTGTGGGAGTCAAGCATTGGCATGGAGCGGCAAAGGATAGCTGGTTTGCACATATCGCTATAGAGGTTCCCGGTGAGAATACCTCGAATGAGTGGCTGGAGCCGGTCACAGAGGAAGAATACAAAAAGTTGAAATAAAGGAGGCATTTCAGATGGCAAAAGTTACTGCAGGTCATGATGAATTGGGCGTATTTGCCCCTAAATTTGCAGAGTTAAACGATGATGTGCTGTTTGGTGAGGTTTGGTCACGGGAGGATAAGCTGTCCGCCAGAGACAGAAGCGTGGTTACAGTAACGGCGCTGATGGCAAGCGGGGTGCTGGACAGCTCACTGAAATTCCATATCTTGAACGCGAAAAACCACGGAGTAACGGCAGAGGAAATGGCTGAAATCCTGACTCATGCAGCTTTTTATGCGGGCTGGCCGAAAGCGTGGGCAGCGTTCCGGATGGCGAAAGAAGTGTATGATGAAGCATAGGAAGGAGGGAAAGCATGAAGAAAAGCCTGGCGTTCATACTTAGTATTTTCATGATGCTTTCTTTGACGGTGTGTGGAGCTGAAACTACCGGGGCGGAGGAAACAGAAACTAACATTTTAATTGTTTACTTTTCAAGGTGGGGCAATACGGAGTATCCCGATGATGTGGATGCGACAACATCTGCCAGCATTGTGGCAGATGGAGAAAATTACGGTACCACAGAATATATGGCCCGCATGATACAGGAAAATGTTGGCGGCGACCTTCACCTGATTCAGACACAGGAGCCGTATCCCACCGACTTTGATGAACTTCGGGAGCTGAACCACAGCGAAATGGCAGAGGATTATTTGCCTGCCCTTGTGGAAAGTAACCTGGATATTTCCCGGTATGAAACAGTGTTTATTGGCTATCCGGTGTGGGCGACAGAGGTTCCGCAGGCTGTGTTATCCTTTTTGAATGAATATGACCTTTCAGGGAAAACAGTCATTCCGTTCTGTACGCATGACGGATATGGAGCTGGCAGCAGCTATAACACAATTCAGGAAGCCAGCCATGCAGCAGAGTCACCGGAAGGACTGGCGATTGAAGCAAAGGATGTTCTGGCTGCCGCAGATACGGTTGTCGCGTGGCTTGAGAGCATAGGCATCACAGGAGAAAGCGCTGAAGCGGAAAATGGAGAAACAGCCATTACTATTACGATTGGTGATGCGGTTCTTGACGGCGTGATTTATGACACTGCACTTGCACGGGAAATTAAAGAATATTTTCCTCTTACTATTTCCATGAGTGGCTTTGGAGGAAGAGAGTATTATGGCGGTGTAGACTTCTATCCCGCAGAGGAAAATCTGGTGGGCGGTGGAAAAACATTTGAAAATGGTGATATTACCTATTGCGAGGATCATCATAATATGGCGATTTTCTACGCACAGACGGATAACCCCGATCTTTCGGTGGACGTCATTCCCATTGGTAAAGTAACATCGGATTTATCTGTTTTGGAAAATCTTAATAGTACAGAAGAAATCACTTTTTCACTGAAAGAATAAGTGTTATAAAACCATGAAAATATTTTGAATATGGAGGTAGATACAATGAAAAAAACAATTGCTTTTTTACTTTCTCTGTTTATGATTATGAGCCTTGTTGCCTGTGGAAATACGTCAGCTCAGACAGAGCAGCCTTCTGCAGAAAGTAATTCTGCCGGGAGCAGTGTATCAGAGGAAACATCTGTACCGGAGGAATCCGAACTGGAGACCGAATCTGCACAGCCTGATGAAACGCAAGAAACAGCAGGAATAACAGAAATAGCAGAAACAACAGAAATAACAGAAGCAGCAGATATACTTGAGACCGGGACTGATGCTGAGACTGAAACTCAGACAGAGGGTACAAAAATTCTGGTAGCCTATTTTTCTGCGACCAATACAACTGAAGGAGTAGCAGAACATATTGCAAATGGTCTGAATGCTGATCTTTACGAAATCATTCCGGAAGAACCTTACACAGATGAGGACCTGAATTATAACGATAACAACAGCCGCAGTACACTTGAAATGAATGACCCATCTTCCCGGCCGGCAATCGCTGGTTCTGTGGAGAACATGGAGCAGTATACAATCGTGTTTCTCGGTTATCCCATCTGGTGGGGAGAGGCACCGAGAATCGTCAGCACCTTTATGGAAAGCTATGATTTTTCCGGTAAGACCATTGTTCCTTTCTGCACTTCCGGCGGCAGCGGCATTGGCTCCAGCGCTTCCAATCTGGAACAGCTTACCAGTGGCGCCACATGGCTGGAAGGAAGACGTCTGAATGGCAGCGATTCCCAGGATACCGTCATGGAATGGGTAAACGGTCTTGGTCTGAATCTGGGAGAATAATCAGATAAAGAAATTTTAAGTGATGTGAAAGGATGAATGACTCATGAAACCCAAAATGAAAATCAAGATGGGAATTGATCTCCTGATGACAGCGCTGCTGCTCTGCCTGATGGCATATCAAATCATCGGGGAAGCGCTTCATGAGTGGTTTGGCGCCGGGATGCTGCTTTTGTTTATCGCACATCATATCCTCAATATCCGGTGGTATGGCAATCTGTTCAAGGGGAAATACAAGCCTCTGCGCATGGTACAGACAATCGTTAATTTCAGTGTGCTCATTTCTATGATTTGCCTTGGATATAGCGGAATCGTCATGTCCCGCCATGTGTTTGCAGCGCTTCCTATAAGCGGGCCGATGGCGACTGCAAGAAGTATGCACATGGCAGCCGCCTACTGGGGGATTGTGCTGATGAGCATCCATTTGGGAATGCACTGGGGAATGATCGTGGGAATGTTTAAGAGGCTCCTGAAAGGCAGGAAATTGCCGGGTACGGCGGTGTGGGGGCTGCGGCTGGCCGCCGCCGTAATTGCCGGATATGGGCTGTTCTGCTTTATCCAAAAGGACATTGTTTCTTATATGCTCCTGAAAAATCAGTTTGTATTTTTTGATTTTGAACAGAGCGCAATATCCGTATTCGCAGAGTACATTGCGATGATGGGATTCTGGATTTTTGTCAGCTTTTATATAGTCCGGGGAATTGGAAGGATTTCCGGCAAACACTCGAAAGACCGGATGCCCTGATGGGAGAAGCATTATCGGTACATTACTCAGGTGGAGACAGCCTGCCTGATGATATAACAAAATGGCTGGAAACAAATCAAATTTTGCCGGCAGATGAAGGCAGGGATTTTCTTATATAGAGGGAGGAAACAGCATGAATCAGCAGACGGAGCTATTTTCAAATAAAGCATTAAAGGATATGATTATCCCGTTATTTTTAGAGCAGCTGCTGGTTATGCTTGTGGGCATGGCGGATACCCTGGTCGTCAGCTATGCCGGGGAAGCGGCGGTTTCCGGCGTTTCTCTGGTAAATCAGTTTAACACGATTTTTATTTATCTGTTTACGGCGCTGGCATCCGGTGGAGCGGTGGTAATCAGCCAGTACATTGGCAGAAAGAGGGCGGATGCTGCAGGGGAATCTGCGAGCCAGCTCCTGTTGTTCTCTGTGATTTTTTCCGCATTGGTTTCGGCACTTGTGCTGATTGGGAATGAGGGAATGCTCCGTCTGATGTTTGGAAAAGTAGAAGACGATGTAATGCAGGCGTGTATTACCTACCTGCGTATTTCCGCCTATTCTTATCCGGCTCTGGCGGTTTATAATTCCGGCGCAGCTCTTTTTAGGAGTATTGGGAAAACAAGCGTAACCATGTATTTGTCCGTAGTTTCTAATATCATCAATGTGATTGGGAATCTGATCGGAGTGTTTGTGCTTCACGCAGGTGTTGCAGGCGTTGCGTATCCGTCTCTGATCTCCCGGACATTCTCTGCCGTTGCAATCACATTTCTTTGTTTTCAAAGGAAGAATGGCGTCACCTATGCACGGAGATGGATTTTTCAGTGGAACGTGGAGCTTATGCGGAATATTTTAAAGATTGCCATTCCAAATGGGCTGGAAAACGGCGTTTTCCAGTTGGTAAAGGTGGCTTTAAGCAGTATTGTGGCGCTTTTTGGTACTTATCAGATTGCCGCAAACGGCGTGGCGCAAAGTATCTGGTCTTTGGCTGCACTGGCCGGTGTTGCTATGGGGCCGGTGTTTATCACCGTCATTGGACAGTGTATGGGAAACCGGGATATACAGGCCGCAGAAATTTATTTTAAGAAATTGACAAAGATCACGCTGTTGCTTTCGTCGGTATGGAATTTTCTGATTTTCCTGTTGACCCCCTTATTTATGAGATTCTATGCGTTGGAGCCGGATACAAAGCAGCTTGTGATCTGGCTGGTTCTGATCCACAATCTGTTCAACGCCATCGCCTATCCCTTTTCCGGTGCGCTCAGCAACGGACTGCGGGCTGCAGGTGATGTGAAGTTCACCATGTATGTTTCGGTCATATCCACCATAGCAGTGCGTTTGCTGCTGTCCTGGCTTTTAGGGGTTGTCCTGCAAATGGGCGTCATAGGAATTGCGATTGCAATGGTCAGTGACTGGGTCGTCCGGGCGGTTATTTTCTTCTGGAGACAGAAGTCCGGGAAGTGGAAAACTTTTCAGGTAATATAACTATATTGATAAAATGGTTGACCGGTTCATACTAACGTTTGATATAATCTATATATGGAGGGAAAAAGAATATCCAGAATAAAAATGGATCTTTTAGAAATTCGATATTTTCTAAAGTGTCAGGGGGAGGAAGGAGCATGATCAGGATCGCGTTAGTAGACGATGACCGGGAGCATCTGAAATTAATGAAATCTTATCTGGAAAGGTATGCGGCAGAGGAGAATATTCCGGTTTCTGCAAAGGAATTTTGTAATGGGCTGAATTTTGTGGAGGATTATGATGGGAGCTTTGACGTCGTATTTCTGGATATTGAAATGCCGCATCTGGATGGGCTGGAAGCAGCACGCCGTATCAGGCGGATCGATCAGTCGGTTGGGATTATTTTTGTAACGAATATGGCACAGTATGCGATAAAAGGGTATGAGGTGAATGCAATAGATTTCATTGTTAAACCAGTGAAATACTACATATTTACAGACAAACTTAAAAAAGCGATACGCTTTTCGCAGAAGAATACGGAAAAGGAAATCGTTATTGATACAGGAGACACGGTTATTAAGCTCAGAACATCTATGATCACTTATATAGAAAAAGATAAAAATTATCTTGTATATCATACAAAAGGCGAATCATTCCGGATAAGGGGGACTTTGGCAGATGCAGAGGATGTATTGAAAGGGGAAGGCTTTTCAAAAAGTATCAGCGGATGCCTTGTGAACCTGAAATATGTAACAAGGGCTTCCAAAGATACGGTATGGCTGGAAGATGTGCAGCTTCCGATCAGCAGGCAGAGAAGAAAAGAATTTAAAGAGGAGCTTATGAAATACATGGGAGGAATGTACTAATGGAAGGAATGCATTTTATATCCTGTGTCCGGTTTTCAATGCAGCTTATCATGGCGGAGGCTTTTTTTGAACGGGCATGGAAACGGAAGAAAAATTTTCCGATAAGGATAATATTTGGAATCGCCGGTTATTTTTTCGCGGCATGGCTGGCGTTTCAGCTATTTACCAGTATTCCGGGCAGCAATCCGGTCGTATATACCATTTATTATATTAGCCTGTTCTGCCTTTCTTTAGTACTGATGTGGGGGATCTTTCAGGTTTCAAAGAAAGAAATCCTTTTTGCAGGTGTATGCGGGTATGCATCACAGCATATCGGGTTTGCGGTATCCATGATTTTTCAGGAACTGACGGGACTGGAGTTTGGAAATCTGGGGGATTTTATTTTCATTCGTTTTTTACCGTATCTGCTGGTTGATCTGCTGGTTTATTTTATTCTGATCAAACGGTATGAGGGAAAAAGCGAACTGAAAGACAGGGATATCCGCATGGAGATGGTGGCACTGGTAATTTTGCTGACGGTTGTATTTTTAAGCGTGCTGGTAGACAGCCAGATGTTCCGCGAAGCGCCGGGGCTGCTGCGCAATGTATTATGCAAGTTATATGCGATCTTTTGCTGCGCTCTTTCCATGTTTGTTGCATTCAGCCTGTCAAGGGAGAACCGGATCCTGCATGAGAACGAGATAATGGAAAATATGCTGCACAGTCTTAAAGAACAGCAGAAGCTTTCACAGGAGAATATTAATATCATCAATATTAAATGCCACGACTTGAAATACCGGATTTCCAAAATATCGCGCATAGAAGATTCGAAAGATCAAAAAGAATATATTGAAAGTATAAAAAATGCAGTGGCAATTTATGACAACATTTATCAGACGGGAAATGACGCATTGGATCTGGTGCTTACGGAGAAAAGCCTGCTGTGTGATGAGTACAATATTAAACTGAGCAGTATGATAGACGGAGCTGCCCTGGACTTTATGAACACAACCGATGTATATGCGCTTTTTGGAAATCTTCTTGATAATGCCATTGAAAGTGTTATGAAGGAGCCGGATGAAGAAAAACGAATCATCAGCGTCCAGATGGCCAAAAAAGTTCAGGGATATCATATTCATATAGATAATTATTGCAGTGCCAGAGTTGTCTTCGAGGATGGACTTCCGGTCACGACAAAGGATGATAAAGCATATCATGGTTTTGGTGTGCGGAGCATCCGGTATATTGTTGACAAATATAAAGGCGATATGTTGATGCGCGCGGAAGAACAGAGCTTCCAGGTGGATATCTTATTTTATACATCTTAACAGCTGAACCGGCAGACGAAAAAAGTCTGCCGGTTTTTTACCAGTTTTACCTCGTACAAAACCAAATATACCAGAAAAATTTTTCGACCTTCTTTTATGCTATTGTTTTTTTACAAGATAAAAACACTCAGAGAAAGAGAATGGAGGAAAAGAGTATGGGAAATGTGGAAGTTGCATATGAGGACGTCATCAGTGTCATCCAACTGGTGAGAAATCATATCATTGTGATTGCGGCGGCGCTGGTCGTCATGATCGCAGTGATGATTTTCGCACGGAAATTCAAAAAACCGGCAAAGGGATTTATCAGATGGCAGTCACTGATCGCATTTGTGGTAGTGACGGCGCTGACAGTGAACAATATGTTATCCGGCGCATTGTATAATACGATCAATGTAGTGCTGGCGGATAAAGGGGAACTGTCACAGGAGAATGCAGACAATTCCAGGCAGATTATCGAGGAAATCACCAATGAAGGCATTGTAATGACCAAAAATGAGGATAGTTTTCTGCCGATCGCACCGGAAAAAATCAACGTGTTTGGCTGGGCGTCCACCAATCCGATCTACGGCGGAACCGGTTCGGGAACCGTAGATGCAAGTACGGCAGTTGGTATCCTGGAAGGATTGGAAAATGCCGGATTTGAGACGAACAAAGAATTATCTGATATGTATGTGGAATACCGGGCGGACCGTCCGCTGATCAGCATCAACGACGGACAGGACTGGACGCTGCCGGAGGTGCCGGTTGCACAGTATTCCGAAGAAATGATTGAGAATGCAAAAGCGTTTTCCGATACGGCGGTTATTGTGATTGCGCGTACCGGCGGCGAGGGAGCGGACCTTCCCCATGATATGGGAAGTGTGATGGATGGCTCCACACTGGAAATCGGAACAAAGTATGTGAGGGGAACCTACACAAATAATGGGGACTATGACGATTTTGAGGATGGGCAGTCTTATCTGGAGCTGAGTCGCACAGAGGCGGATCTGGTAGAGATGGTCTGCAGTGAGTTTGACAATGTCATTGTCGTATATAACGGCGCAAATGCGCTGGAGCTTGGCTGGACAGAGGATTATGAGCAGATTAAGAGCGTCCTGCTCTGTGCAGGCGCCGGAGCGACAGGATTTAATGCACTTGGAAATATTATTTCCGGCGAAGTGAATCCGTCCGGAAAGACGGCGGATACCTGGGTAAAGGATCTTCACCAGACACCGTATATCAATAATATCGGACATTTTGCTTATACCAATACGCAGGAAGTATCAGACGCAGCGCTGGCGGCATGGGAAAGAGCAGACGGCATTGTATCTTTTGTAAACTATACGGAGGGAATTTATACCGGATATCGTTTCTATGAGACAGCGGCAGAAGAAGAACTGATTGATTATGATGAGCTTGTTATGTATCCGTTCGGGTATGGATTAAGCTACACGACCTTCGAGCAGGAAATGGGAGAGCTGGAGGTTACGGATGATACCATCAGTGTGGATGTTACGGTTACAAACACCGGCAGCGTGGCAGGTAAAGAAGTTGCAGAGCTTTATTATAATCCGCCGTATACAAACGGAGGAATTGAAAAATCCAGCGTAAATCTGGCGGCATTTGATAAGACGGACCTGCTGGAGCCGGGACAGTCGCAGACGCTGACACTTGCGTTTAATATTGAGGATATGGCTTCCTATGATACGTATGGCAATGGCGCATGGGTACTGGAGGAAGGAACATATGAGATCAGTCTCCGTTCTGACAGCCACACGGTGATTGATACAAAGGAATACGAGCTTGCGGATGAGATTGTATATGATGAATCCAATCCTCATGCAGGCGATGTGACTGCGGCGGCAAATAAACTGGATTTTGCGGAAGGAAATGTTACATATCTTTCAAGAGCAGATGGATTTGCAAATTATGAGGACGCTGTAAAGGGACCGGAAAGCTACGAGCTGGACGGCGAGGTCAAAGGAAATGGAACCTGGAATCCGGAGGATTACAATAATCCGGAAGATGAAATGCCTGTGACAGGCGCAGATAATGGACTGGAGCTCTATGATCTGCGGGGAGCAGCGTACGACGACCCGCGCTGGGAGGAGCTGCTGGATGAAGTAACCATAGATGAGATGGTGGAGCTTATCGCGTATGGCGGACATCAGACGGCATCCGTGGAGTCGGTAAATAAACTCCGGACGCTGGATACAGATGGACCTGCCGGGCTTAATTCCAGAACGATCAATGCCTTTGGTACCGGCTATTGCTCTGAGATTCTGATTGCGCAGACCTGGAATGAAGACCTGGCTGCAAAAGCGGGCGAAGGAATCTGCAGGGAATTTACAGATTTTCATATTGTGGGATGGTATGCGCCGTCCATGAACCTGCACAGAAGTGCGTTCGGCGGACGTAATTTTGAATACTATTCAGAGGACAGCCTGCTGAGCAGCAGGATGGCACTGGCAGAAGTAACGGCAGCAGTGGAGCAGGGAGTTTATCCGTATATCAAGCATCTGGTGATGAATGAGCAGGAAACCAACCGGAACGCGCTTCTGTGCACCTGGTTTACGGAACAGAGCGCAAGAGAGCTTTATCTGAAACCGTTTGAATACTGTGTAAAGAATACCCCAAGCGGAAAACTGGCAGTGATGTCTTCTTATAACTTCCTTGGTACAGAATGGGCAGGCGGATGCTCCGCACTTCTGAAAGATATTCTGAGGGAAGAATGGGGATTTGAAGGAATGGTAATCTCCGATTACTTTGGAAATTATGGATATATGGACGCAGACCGGGCAGTCAGAGGCGGAACAGATATGATGCTGGGAACCTCCGGAAACGAAGCAATTATGACCGATTTGAGTGCAACCTCCGTAATTGCAATGAGAGAAGCCACGAAAAATATTTTCTACGTAGTAGTAAACAGCAACGCATATGAGGAGTATGTGCCGGGTGCAATTCCATCCTGGATGCAGATTGTATACATTGTAGATGCAGTGATTGCGGCATTGCTTATCCTGGCAGAGGTTTTACTGATCAGAAGATATTTAAAGAAGAAAAAATGCATGATCACTTTAGAGAATGTAACTCCGGAAGACAGAAAATAATAGGAAAAGATGAAGATTTTGCTGTTGACGATGTAAGAAATTAATTGAAAAATAACCGTGTATCATGGATGCTTACCATAGATACACGGTTGTTTTTAGTCCTCTGTCCTGATTAAATTGCTGACATAAGGCCGTTTGCCGGAAAGTACCTCATCGTAGAAATTCTGCTTCCAGTCGATGTAGGCGAGACTATCCTCCAATTCCTGAATGGAAGTACGCAAAGCTTCCTGCTTTCGGGCGAGCATTTCTTTCCTTTTTGGAATCGTGGACTCACCCTGCAGGCAAAGAGCCAGGTAGTCCTTCATTTCCTGGATGCTCATGTCGCATTTTTTCAGACAGGTAAGATCTTTGATCCATTTTACATCTTTTTCATCAAAAATTCGTCGGTTGTTGGCGTCTCTTTTGACGTTGGGGATCAGTCCCTCATTGCAATAGTATTTTAAGGTCTGGTAGGTCATATCCAGTTCCCGGCAGACCTGCATCATCGTATACATCTTGATTGCCTCCTCTGCTGTTCACAAATAATTCACGAAAAATTTGCAAATCAGTATTGACCGGTAGTAACTACCGTAATCTATAATCGGTTATGACAATCGGTTCAAACAAACGTATCTTAGCACAAAAACAGTAAAATTGCAAGGGTAAGGAGTGATACATCCTAACAATGAAAAAGTTTTGACAAATTTTACAAGATAGGGAGGTTTTGAGTAATATGGATACAGAAAAAAGAATGCAAAAATTATTTGCAGGAGTCTCATCAGATTTAAGAAAGACAGATCCCGAATTTGCAGAGATCATTGCAAATTTCTCTCAGGGAGAAGTAGCAGAGAAAAACAAACTAACGGAAAGGGAGCAGATGCTTTGCATCCTGTCCGCATTGCTCGGCTGCCAGGGAATGGGAGAATTTCGGAATATGCTCCATGCGGCGCTGAGTGCAGGAATTGATCCTGTTGCGATAAAAGAGGTTATCTATCAGGCGACAGCCTATCTTGGAATTGGACGTACTTATGATTTCCTTCTGGCGGCAAACCAGATTATGGAGCAGCATGGGATCGATCTGCCGCTCGCACCGCAGGGGACTACAAACGAAAAGACCAGATTCGGAGACGGGCTTACAAAACAGATGGCGCTATTTGGGGAGGGTATGGCGAAACGGCAGACGGATGGACCTGTTCTTCGCCGGAATATCAACCGATGGCTGGCGGATAACTGTTTCGGTGATTACTATACCCGGAACGGCCTGAACGATCAGGAGCGCGAAATGATCACATTCTGCTTTATCCTCGCACAGGGCGGCTGTGAAAACCAGCTTCGCGGACATACGGCGGGAAATTTTGGAGTGGGCAATGATAAAGAAAAGCTTTACAGTGTTGTGGAGCAGTGTATGCCGTATATTGGCTATCCCCGCAGCCTGAACGCTATGAACATAATAGATGAAGTATCAAAATCTGCTGACTGATAGCAACAACCGAAAAATATAAGCGGTTATAACAAGCGTATAAAAGATTGAAATCATAGGAGGCATTTTACGATGAACAAATTTACATTTTCTTACCCCACAAAAGTTTATTTTGGAGAAAGGAGCGCCATGCAGGCACTTCAGGCAGAGCTTGGAAAAGTTGGCGAAAACGTGATGCTGGCGTATGGCGGCGGTTCCATAAAAAAGAACGGAGTTTACGATGAGATGCGAGCTCTGCTTACCCAGGCGGGCAAAAAGGTGGTGGACTTCTCTGGAATTATGTCAAATCCAACCTATACAAAGGTGCAGGAAGGTGCTGCGCTGGTTAGGGAACAGCATGTGGACTTTATTCTGGCTGTCGGCGGAGGCAGCGTGATTGACTGCTGCAAGGTGATTTCCGCACAGGCGGTACTGGATGAAGATATCTGGGACATGGAGTATGGCAAGGGAAAATTTCCGACAGCGGGGATTCCGATGGGTGCGGTTGTGACGGCATCCGGAACCGGTGCGGAAATGAACGCAGGAGCAGTCATCACTTACGAAGAAAAGAAATGGAAAGGCCCCATCTTTGGAACTGCAGCATCCTTTGCCGTTCTTGATCCGGCGTATACCATGTCGGTTCCGGCTATGCAGGTAATTTCCGGTGCTTTTGATACGTTGAGTCATGCAATGGAAACCTATCTGGGCACTTCCGATGAAGATAATGTATCGGACGATCTGGCGCTGGCGGTTATGAAAAATACGGTAGTCAATATGCGTCGTTTGCTGAAGGATATTAATGATCGTCAGGCAAGAAGCAATCTGATGTGGGATTCGGCGATGGCAGAAAACGGGATTTTAAAATGTGGACGCCTGACTGATTTTCAGGCACATCAGATCGAACACCAGCTTGGAGCCTATACGGACTGCAATCACGGGCAGGGACTTGCGGTGATCCAGCCAGTCTATTACCGGCATATCGTGAAAGATGCACCGGAAAAATTCACCCGGTTTGCAAAAGTGGTATTTGGTGTGGATACCCCGGAGGCCGGTGTGGATGCTCTGGAAAACTTTATTAAAGAGTGTGGCCTTCCTGTGAAAATGAATCAGTTGAAATCCACGGTTGAAATTACTCCGGAGGTGCTGCGTCAGGTGGCGGATACCTGCAACATTATTAAATGTAATCCACGTCAGCTTGAACGGGAAGAGGTTTATCAGATTCTCCTGGAATGTATGTAAGGGAGGGAAAACAGATGGAAAGACCATACACCATATGTCATATATTAAGTGCACTGGATGGAAAAATTACCGGGGCATTTATGGGAACAGAAGCTGCCGGAACGGTAAGCGGGGAATATGCCCGTATCCGTTCCGAATATCAGGCGGATGCATGGCTTTACGGAACGGTAACAACAAAGGAATTTACAGGAAACCGTAAACCGGAGCCTGATCCGGGGGAAAAGGTTCCTGACGGTGATTTTGTGGCAGAAGATCATGCTGCACTCTACTATGTTTCAGTGGATACACAGGGAGAGATCGGTTGGGAATCGGGGACCTTTTGTAAACCGGGGAGACCGGATGCTCATGTGATTGAAGTCCTGACGGAGCAGACACCGGCAGCTTACAGAGCTTATCTTCGCAGGCACGGCGTATCCTATATTCTGGCCGGTTCGAAAATGCTGGATGGCAGACTGGCTTTGGAAAAGTTATATCAGTTATTCGGGATCGGCACGCTGCTGATCTGCGGCGGAGGCACGATTAACTGGACATTCCTGCAGCAGGGTGTGGTGGATGAACTGAGTCTTTTGCTTGCCCCCGTTGCGGATGGAAATCCGGATTCTGTTACCGTATTTGAAAAATCGGCGCTGCTTCCGCCCGGTGAACCGGCTGCTTTCCGTCTGAAAAATATAGAACGGCTGAAAGGCGATGGAGTCCGGCTGGTATATACGGTAACTGGCAGGTAACAGGAGGAAGAAAACTACCAGAAAGCGTTACAGCCCGGATTTTTTGGTATTGTATTAATATAGAACAAACGAGGAGGAAATACAATGAAAGCAAAAAGAATGTTTGGAATAGTTGTGGTGATAGCGCTGCTTATGTTTGCATTAACAGCTTGCGGCAACAGCAGTACTTCTGCAAGCAACTTATCTGCTGAAAAGGAAACGGAAACGTCTGCAGAGACGTCGCAGATGGAACAGGCAGAAGAAGCATCCGGAACGGAAATGGCAGAAACATCGGAGAAAGCAGCGGAATCGGGTATAGAAAATGCGGCTGTGGACGGCAGAAAGATTCTGGTCGCATATTTTTCTCATACGGGAAATACGGAGGAAGTAGCACAGATAATCGCAGATTATACAGGCGGTGATTTGGCAGAAATTCAGAGAGCAGAGGAATATGGCGATTTAGAGGAAGAGGCTGAAGCAGAAATTCTGAATGGCGTACAACCGGAGATTACCGTATCTGTGGACAGCATTGCGGAGTATGATACCGTGTTTGTGGGGTATCCCATCTGGTGGGATGAAGCACCGGCTATGATTGCCACCTTCCTTGCAGACAATGATTTTTCCGGCAAAACAATCATTCCTTTCTGCACCAGTGCAAGCGATGACATAGGAAACAGCCTTCATATTTTCAGTGAGCTTTGCCCGGATGCGGAGATTGCGGAGGGACTAACCGCAAATGATCTGGATGATATTGAACCCTGGATACAGAGACTTGGGATCATGGAATAGAAGGAGAAGACTTATGCAAAGGAAATGTTTTCGGGCAGGACTGCTGTTGCTCATGGCGGCTGCTCTGACAGGATGCGGGACTGGCAGGCAGCTTACCAGATGGGGAAAAGCGTCTGTTGACATAGATCACGATAAAAAGTAAAGGAGCGAAATTCTATGAAAAAAATAACAGCCATACTTCTTTCCGCGCTGCTGGTTCTTTCTCTGGCGGGCTGTGGAAATAATAGTCAGAATACAGCAGGGGATGTATCGACGGAGACAGAAACGGCGGCTTTGGCAATGGAATCCGGTGACGGCGGTACAAAAGAAAGCACAGAGGAATCAGCGGATGCTGAAACAACAAACAATGGAACGGAGAATACTGAAGCTCCGGGGACAGCGGATGCCGGAAACGGTAATATTCTGATCGCGTATTTTTCCGTTATGGAAACGGACGGTGTGGATACCGTAGCCAGTGCGAGCCGTGTGGCAGTGGAAGGCGAGGTTTTGGGAAATAACCAGTACATTGCTCAGATCATTCAGCGTGAAACGGGCGGCGATCTGTTTTCCATCGAAACAGTGCAGGATTATCCGACAACGCATGATCCTCTCCTGGAGTTTGCTTATAATGAAAAAGCAGATAACGCAAGACCGGAGCTTGCGACGAAGATTGAAAATCCCGACAGCTATGATGTGATTTTCCTGGGTTATCCGAACTGGAACGCTGATCTGCCAATGCCGCTCTACACATTCCTTGAGGAATATGATTTCAGCGGAAAAACCATTATTCCGTTTACTACCCACGGCGGAAGCGGATTTTCCAGAACCATTCAGACGATTTCGGAATTGCAGCCGAACGCAACGGTTATTTCTGATGGGCTTTCTATTTCCCGAAACAGTGTCGCGGGAGCAGAAAACGAGGTTGTAAATTGGGTCAATGGGCTGAATTTGAACGCGGAATGAGATTCTGCGTTCATGAGAAAGTAGCAAAGCGGATTCCGAATATCCGCTGATTGAGTAACAATAACAGGTAAGGGCCTGCCCGTGGGTTAACAGGCAGGCGCTTATCTGTAAATGGGAGGAATGTTTCTGATGAAGAAAAAATTTATATGTAAAATCGTCATTGATATGATTATGACAGTATTGTTGCTGTTTTTAATGGCGCGGCAGCTCACCGGAGATTCCGCCCATGAATGGCTTGGTGCAGCTATGCTGATCTTGTGGATTGCCCATCATATTTTGAACCGGAGCTGGTACAGCCATCTTTTCAAAGGAAAATATACGCCTGTACGCATTTTTCAGACCGTGATAAACTTTGCTGTGTTACTTTCCATGCTCGGTTTAATGGTAAGCGGGATCATACTTTCCAGAGAAGTTTTTGCTTTCCTGCCGATTCACGGAGGGATCGCTCTGGCAAGGCAATTACATGTGCTTTCCGCATTTTGGGGATTTGTGCTGATGGCTCTGCATCTCGGCCTGCACTGGAATATGATCCTGGGCATGGTGCGCAAAGCTGCCGGACCGGTTTCTTCCAAACCGCTGCGAATACTTCTGCGTATTGCTGCGGTCCTGGTTGCCGGATATGGGTTTTATGCTTTCCTGAAAAATCAATTTCTATCCTATATGTTTTTGACATCTTCCTTTGTGTTCTTTGATTTTGAAAGACCCGTTCTGCTCTTTTTTACAGAGTATCTCGCTATCATGGGCCTGTTTATTTTTCTGGCACATTATGCTTCCAGGGGAATTCAAAAGCTGACCGGAAGGAGATGAACACATACCTTATCTTTTTCAGATTAAGTTACAGGGAATGAAACAGTTTTTGGCATCGATCGGAATGACTTCCTCACACATGCAGATAATACCACCGCTCCCGCGTTCCAGATTTACCTTGTCAAGCAGTTCATATTTTTTGACTTCCCGCCGGTCAGGGTTTGCGGATTTTTTGATTTCCAGCGGATGGATCACGCCATTTTGCTCCACAAACACGTCAATCTCTTTTGCATTGGAATCCCGGTAATAGGTCAGGTTGGCTTTAGTGGGCGCATAAGCAAAATTTTTGACCAGTTCAATTACTACATAGTTTTCAAAGTAATGTCCGCTGGCCGCCCCGTTCATCAAAGTGTCCCTGGTAAGCCACATGGACAGATACGCGCACAAGCCCGTATCGCAAAAATACAGCTTTGGTGTTTTGGTAAGACGTTTCAGTTCGTTGTTGGCATAAGGCGGCAGCAGATAGATAATACCTAATCCTTGCAGAAGACGTAACCATTCTTTTGCTGTTGGCTGTGATATTTCCGCTGCATCTGCCAGAGTCTTATAATTAACCTGTTCTGCTACCAGGGCAGCACAGGCATTCAGAAATTTACGGAAGCGGATTGTATCCGTAATGCCACCTTCTTCGGAAACATCCCGCATGAGATAGGTTTCAATATAGGAATTAAAATATTCCTGCCTTTGCTCCGCATCTGCCAGTAACGCATCCGGCATACCTCCGCGCCAGATATGTTCAAATACATCTACAATGTCATTCTTTTTTGTGAGAGACTGTCTTTGCAGAAAACAGGGGAGTGAAAAATCCAGCTCATTAGGAAAAACCAGTCCTTCCACCTCATTTTTTGACAGGCTGTAAAGTTCCAGAATCCCAATTCTTCCTGCCAGCGTTTCACGAATATTTTTCATCGTCTTGTATTGCTGCGATCCGGTCAGCCAGAACAATCCCCGTTCTTCGCTTTCGTCACACATGATCTTGATCTGCCCGAACAGCTCTGGCGCCTTTTGTATTTCGTCAATAATAATCGGCGGTTTATAGGTCTGAAAAAACAACACAGGGTCAGATTTTGCAAGTGCCCGCGCCATTGTGTTGTCCATAGAAACATAAGTGCGCTTTTGCTCCGCGGCCAGGTGCTTTAGCATAGTTGTCTTTCCAACCTGTCTTGCGCCTGTTACAAGAACCGCCTTAAAAAAAGAGCTCATGTGTAAAAATTTGCGCTCCAATGCGCGTTCCAGGTATTTCATTACGCATCCCTCTTTTATGAAAATATAAAGTATACTTTATTTTATCCTAAATATTAGCATCGGTCAACCATCCTGAAAAAAATTTTTAATAGTAATATATACCTGAAAGCACCCTCCTATACAGACAGAGAGACAAATTTTTTGCCGCAGTTTATCCTGGCGTGATTTATTGCTGTTATACTGAATCATATATGATACAATGTTGTTATTGGATTTTAGGAGGTAGAAATATGTTTAATATCCTCATTGTAGAAGATAACGCCGATATGCGGGAACTTTTTTGTACGGTTTTGTCTGACAGCGGTTATCACTGCATCCCGGCTGCAGACGGTCTGGATGCCCTGGAGATCATGGACAAGGAATATATTGATCTGATCGTGGCGGATATCATGATGCCGGGAATGGACGGTTATGAACTGACCAAAACACTGCGGGACGCCAAATGTGAAATTCCCATTCTAATGGTGACTGCCAAAGATCAGTTTGACGATATGCAGCGGGGATTTCGGGCCGGAACGGATGACTACATGATCAAGCCCATCAATGTCAAAGAAATGGTGCTGCGGGTCGAAGCACTGCTGCGCCGGGCAAAAATCTCGATCGACAAAAGAATCGTGGTTGGCTCCACGGTATTGGATTATGATGCTCTGACAGTAACGATCCACGGACAGGAAACAATCCTGCCCCAGAAAGAGTTTTATTTACTTTACAAGCTTCTTTCCTATCCAAATAAAATTTTCACCCGACCCCAGCTTATGGATGAAATCTGGGGTATGCTCTCAGAAACGGATGAGCGAACGGTGAATACTCACATCAACCGGCTGCGGGATCGTTTTGCAGACTGCGACGATTTTGAGATCGTGACGGTACGGGGACTTGGCTATAAGGCGGTGAAGAAAGTTGAGTAAAAAGAAGCATTCAAAGCTTTGGCTGTATTTCGCCGGAATTATCTTTGCAACGATTTTTGCTGTCTTTGTTTTAATTACAATCGTATTGTTTGCGTTGTATTGGATCAATCTGATTCAGATTGATCCCACAGCCAGACCTGTACCGATTGTTGTGTTTTTACTGGGCAGCATCCTGCTGGGAACAATTATTGCGCTGTTTGTCGGAAAATCGATGATCCGGCCAATTCAGAATATGTGTGATGCGTTTGACGAGCTTTCTAAGGGGAATTTTTCCGTCAAAATCCCGACAGACGCAAAAATTGCGGAGATCCGGGAAATGGCAGGGCGTTTTAATGCGATGACCCATGACCTGTCCCATATGGAAACCATGCGAAGCGATTTTGTGGCCAATGTATCCCACGAGTTCAAAACGCCTATTGCGGTCATTGAAGGGTATGCGACCTTGCTGCAAAATCCAAACCTGACACGGGAAAAACACGACCATTACGTAGAGATTATTTTGGATAATTCCCGGCGTCTTTCCAATATGTCTGCCAATATTCTGACATTATCCAAACTGGAAAATCAGGAAATGATTGTAGATAACCGGGAGTTCCGGCTGGATGAGCAGATCAGAAAATCCATTCTGCTATTGGAAGGAAAGTGGTCTGCCAAAAACATAGAATTTGATATGGATCTGCCCAAACAGATGTATTATGGAAGTGAACCGCTGCTGGCCCAGGTATGGAGCAATATCCTGGACAATGCCATCAAGCATGCCCCGGCAGACAGTGTGATCCATGTAAATATTCAGGAGGCGGACAAAAGGCTTACTGTCTCCATTACTGATCACGGAGACGGCATGACAGAGGAAGTTCAGAAGCATATTTTTGAAAAATTCTATCAGGGCGACAATTCCCGCAAGGCAGAAGGAAATGGGCTGGGTCTGTCATTGGTGAAGCGAATTGTTGAGCTTTGCAACGGCACCGTCTCTGTTCAAAGTATGCCTGGTCAGGGCGCAGCATTTTCCGTCACTTTGCCGTTGTAGTTTACCGTGAGTTGTCCTAACTGTGCTATATTTCTCCTAAAAGCATAATACAAGGTGCTTTCAATAACAGGAGGTCAATGCTATGGTTTTATATTTCAGCGGAACAGGCAACAGCCGGTATGTTGCCCAAAAAATTGCAGAAATATCCTGCGATGATGTTATTTCCATCAACCAGCGGCTCAAGGCCCAGGACTATGGTAGGATTTCTTCGGATAAACCGTTGGTTTTTGTCGGACCGGTCTACGCCGGAAGACTGCCCCGCGTCATGGACGAATACATCAAGAAGGTAAATTTCACGGGAACGAAATGCGCTTATTTCATCGGAACATGCGCGCAAACCCCATGGATGACAGTAGAGTATGTGGAAAAGCTATGCAAAGAGAAAGCGTTTTCGCTGCTTGGATTCAATTCTGTTGTTATGCCCCAGGGTTATATTGCCGGCGGCGGCACGAAACCCAAAGAAGTCAATGATAAGATTCTGAAAGAAGCAGAGCCAAAGATCATAAAGATTGCGGAAACGATTCGGGATATGAAGATGCTGCCAAAGGAACAGCCTGGCAAGGCTATGATGTCCAAAATTCTGAATCCCATGATGTATGCCATGATGATCAGCGCAAAAGGTTTTACTGCGACAGATAAATGCATCGGCTGCGGCAAATGCGAGACTCGCTGCCCGTTAAACAATGTGAAGCTGGTCAACGGGAAACCTACATGGGGGAAGGAGTGCACCCACTGTATGGCCTGTATCGCAGGATGTCCCGCAGAAGCCATTGAATACGGGAAAAAAACGCAGGGAAAGCCAAGATATTTTCTGGGAGAAAAGTAAAATAAAAAATAAAAACGGCGGTAGGAAAAATTCTTCTTACCGCCGTTTTTATTGTTCTGAAAGGAGGATTTCAGACTGTACTGTAAAATTAATAATTTTCAAATAATTCTCAAACACAGTATAAATAAATCAGTAATATAATGCCTGCATAAAAAATAATTAATATCAGATCAGGAGGATTAGAGTAATGAAAAAAAGCAGTTTTGTAGCAACGATTTTGGGAACGATCAGTGTCATTTTCTTTGCACTGGGAATGTGCATGGCAATGGTTGAAGAGTGGAACGCCTTTAAACCGGGAATTGTTGTAGGATGTGTCGGGCTGGTCTTTGCGCTGATCACTGTTTTTGTCTGGAGAAAAATGGAGCATAAAGCTCCGATCAAAATCACAGGAAAAGCAGTGCTGACGGCAGTAATAGGCATAGTGGGAGCGCTTGCTTTAGGTGTTGGAATGTGCTTCTGCATGGTGTGGAACAACATGATCCTTGGAATTGTTATCGGACTGGCAGGTATTGTGATTTTGCTGTGCCTGATCCCCTTATGTAAGGGATTAAAATAAGATTGTCTGTGACTGGATATTTTATGAAAGGAAAACAGTAAATGCATAAAAACTTTGGTACCGCTTATCTTGCGTTTATTTGGATATCCACGTATAATAAAAGCGTAAGATCTGATAAGGAAGAGAGGCGATATTGGTGTACAATCATCAACTTGAAACATTTCTTCGGGTAGCGGATGCCGGAAGTTTTAACAAAGCTGCGGAGCAATCCTTTATTACACCTACGGCAGTGATCAAACAGATTAATCTTCTGGAGGCGGATCTGGATGTAAAGCTCTTTGAGCGTACTCATCGCGGGCTAACGCTGACAAAAGCCGGGATGTCTCTGTATAATGACGCAAAATATGTGATCCAATATTGCAAGGATTCTGTCATTCGGGCAAAGAATGCCATGCAGGAGGGAGAGAATGTGATCCGCATTGGTACATCCCCTATGACTCCTGCCGGGGTTTTGGTGGAACTTTGGCCCAAAATCCATGAATTATGCCCGGAGATTAAATTCCAGCTTATCCCCTATGAAAACACGCCGGAGAATGCCAGGGAAATTTTGAAAAATCTGGGGCAGAACATTGACGTAGTTGCAGGGATTTTTGATGACACGATGCTGAATCTGCGAAGCTGTGCAGGATTTGAAATTTCCAGACAGCCGATCTGCTGCGCGGTATCCATCCATCATCGTCTTGCCGGTAAAAACCGGTTGACTGTTCAGGATCTGTATGGCGAGCGGCTGATGCTGATGCACCGGAACTGGAGTCATTATGTGGATGTGCTTCGGGATGACATCTGGCAGAATCATAATCAGATCCAGATCGTGGATTTTGACTTTTACAGTGTGGATGTGTTTAACCGCTGCGAAAACAGTAATGATGTGCTGATGGCAGTTCAGGCATGGGACAATGTGCATCCTTTATTAAAAGTCATCCCTGTGGAATGGAATCATTCGATTCCCTATGGTCTGCTCCATTCCCATACGCCATCGGAAACGGTAAAACGCTTCCTGTCGGCAATTCAGATGGTATTGCACCAATAGAATATATAGAACCTTTAGACGAAGGAATCGAGACTTCTGTGGAGGCCTCGATTTTTTTATACGATAGCGGCGAAGAATAAGGAATTAATCTCTTGACTTTTGCGATGCGTTATGTTAGTCTGACTGTAGTTAGTTAAAACTAACTAAGCGCGAATAAATCATGCAGACTCCTCAGAGAATAAAAGAAGCTCTGTTTCCCCGGAAATACTGCTGACTTTCCGGGGAGGATGTTCTGCAAAGCAAGAAAGGGGACATATCTATGGATTATTTAGAGATTGAAAAAGTGACAGGCAGGGAGATTCTGGATTCCAGAGGAAATCCCACCGTTGAGGCGGAGGTTACATTAGCGGATGGAACAGTCGGAAGAGGAATGGCTCCCAGCGGCGCTTCTACCGGTGAGTTTGAGGCCCTGGAGCTGCGGGATGGCGACAAGGCAAGATATCTTGGTAAAGGCGTGCAGAAGGCTGTTGAGAATATAAACACAAAAATCAGCGAGGTTCTCCTGGGAATGGATGCCTCGGACACCTATGCAGTGGATAAGGCGATGATCGACGCAGACGGAACCAGGGACAAATCCAATTTTGGCGCAAACGCCATCCTGGCAGTTTCCATCGCTGCGGCAAGAGCTGCTGCAGATTCGCTGGGCGTACCTCTTTATCGTTTCCTGGGCGGTGTTTCCGGAAACCGTTTGCCGGTTCCTATGATGAACATTGTAAACGGCGGCTGCCATGCCCTGTCCTCCGGTCTGGATGTGCAGGAATTTATGGTGATGCCGGTGGGAGCTCCCTCTTTTAAAGAAGGGCTTCGCTGGTGTGCGGAAGTGTTCCATGCCCTGGCTGCAATTTTAAAATCCAGAGGACTGGCAACCTCTGTAGGTGATGAGGGCGGTTTTGCACCGGCTCTGGCATCGGACGAGGAAGCTATTGAAACCATTCTGGAGGCGGTAAAGAACGCAGGTTATGAGCCGGGCAGGGATTTTATGATCGCCATGGACGCGGCATCTTCCGAATGGAAGACCGGCAAAACCGGCGAGTACAAGCTGCCGAAGGCAGGAACGGTCTACACCTCCGAGGAGCTGATCGCCCACTGGAAAAAACTTGTGGAGAAATATCCCATCATTTCCATTGAGGATGCTCTGGACGAGGAAGACTGGGAAGGCTGGAAAAAGCTGACTGCAGAGCTGGGCGATAAGGTGCAGCTTGTGGGAGACGACCTGTTTGTGACAAACACGGAACGTCTGTCCAAGGGAATTGCACAGGGATGCGGCAACTCCATTCTCATTAAACTGAATCAGATCGGCTCCGTTTCTGAGACGCTGGAGGCGATCAAGATGGCCCATAAGGCAGGCTACACAGCCGTGACTTCCCATCGTTCCGGAGAGACGGAGGATACCACCATTGCGGATCTTGCCGTAGCTCTCAACACCTGCCAGATCAAGACGGGAGCGCCCAGCCGGACCGAGCGGGTGGCAAAATACAATCAGCTTCTCCGAATTGAGGAGGAACTGGGTGCAAGCGCCATTTATCCGGGAATGAATGCCTTTAACGTATCAAGATAAGTAAAAATCAAGAAGGAGGGATGTATTATGTCTATGATTCATAAAGAAGTGGCAGATTTTTCTGTCCAGGCTTACCAGAACGGAGAATTTAAGACCGTGACAAAAGAGGATATCCTTGGAAAATGGAGCGTATTCTTCTTCTATCCGGCAGATTTTACCTTTGTGTGCCCCACAGAGCTGGAAGATCTTCAGAACAAATATGCGGATTTCCAGGCGGCGGGCTGCGAAGTATATTCCGTGTCTACGGATACCCATTTTGTTCACAAAGCATGGCACGATGCTTCCGAGCGCGTCGGAAAGATCACATATCCCATGCTTGCCGATCCCACCCATGCGCTGTGCAGGGATTTTGAAGTGCTGATTGAAAGCGACGGACTGGCGGAGCGGGGAAGCTTTATTGTGAACCCGGAAGGAAAGATTGTGGTGTATGAGGTAAATGCAGGCAATGTGGGCCGCAATGCCGACGAGCTTTTCCGCCGCCTCCAGGCAAGCCAGTTTGTGGCGGAGCACGGCGATCAGGTTTGCCCGGCCAAGTGGCAGCCAGGAGCGGAAACGCTGAAACCCAGCCTGGATCTTGTGGGTATGCTGTGATGGACCGGGAGCGGTTTTATGATGTGATTGTAATCGGAGGAGGGCCGGCCGGATTAACGGCGGCCCTTTATCTGTCCAGAGCCTGCTACAGGACCCTTGTCATTGAAAAAGAGCAGTTTGGCGGACAGATTACGATCACGGAGGAAGTTGTGAATTATCCCGGAGTGAATAAGACCAGCGGACGGGCGCTGACGGAGACTATGCGAAAACAGGCGGAAGGGTTTGGCGCCGAGTTTTTGCTGGCGGAGGTGACGGAAGTTTTCCTGGACGAGGATATCAAAGAGATCCGTACGGAAAAAGGGACTTACAGTTGCTTTGGCGTGGTCCTTGCCACCGGAGCTCATCCCAGAATGGTGGGTTTCCCCGGCGAGGCGGAATTTCGCGGACGGGGCGTGGCCTACTGCGCCACCTGCGACGGAGAGTTCTTTACCGGGAAAGAGGTTTTTGTTGTGGGAGGCGGCTTTGTGGCGGCGGAAGAGAGCGTGTTCCTGACGAAATACGCCAGCCACGTGACCATTTTGATTCGTGGAGAAGATTTTTCCTGTGCTGAAGCGGTGGCGCAGGCGGCCAGAAACCATCCGAAGATTACTGTGCGGACAAATACCCAGGTGCTGGAGGTGACGGGAGAGAACGCTCTTAGAAGCATCCGGTACCAGAACACGAAAACCGGGGAAGAATCGGTGTTTGCTCCGGAAGGGGATACCTTCGGCGTGTTTGTATTTGCAGGCTATGCTCCGGATACGGAGCTGGTAAAGGGAAAGATCGAACTGGACGAAAGAGGATATGTGTGTACGGACCGGAACCGGAAAACGAATCTTCCGGGGGTTTATGCCGCCGGAGACGTATGCCAGAAGAACCTGCGTCAGGTAGTGACGGCAGTGGGCGACGGGGCAACGGCAGCAACGGAACTGGAAAAATATGCTTCCGTTATGCAGGAGAAGACGGGAATTCGTCCGCAGCGACCCAGTAAAAAGGACAACGGACAGACAGGCGTGCAGGCGGAAGGAAACGGAAAGGCGGAAACGGCGCAGGCAGCGGAAGAGCAGCAAAGGTCGGGTGGCTTGTTTCCAAAGGAAATGCTGGCGCAGCTTTCGACAGTTTTTACCAGAATGGAGGCGCCTTTGATCCTCTCTCTGCACCTGGATGAAAGGCCTGTATCTCAGGAACTAAAATATTATATGGAGGAGCTGGCGAAACAGACGGACAAGCTTTCGGTAAGTCTTTCGGAGGAGGGCGGCAGCCATCTTCCTTTTGTGGAGGTGCTTCGCGGGGATGGAACAAAAACCGGACTGAGATTTCACGGCGTACCGGGAGGCCACGAGTTTACCTCTTTCGTGCTGGGATTGTATAACGCCGCCGGCCCCGGGCAGCCTCTGGATGAGGAGACAAAGCAAAGCATCCGCAAGCTGGATGTTCCGGTGCGTATGCAGATTTTCGTATCTCTTTCCTGCACCATGTGTCCGGAGCTTGTAACTGCCGCCCAGCGGATTGCTTCACTGAATCCGGACGTGGAAGCGGAGGTATACGATCTGAATCATTTTCCGGAATTAAAGGAGCAGTATCATGTAATGAGTGTTCCCTGTCTGGTGCTGAATGAAGAAAAGACGCTGTTTGGAAAGAAAAAAATCAGTCGGCTTTTGGAAGAGATCAAAAATATGGGATCTCCTGATTTTGCCCGGAGATGAAATTTCAGCTTGTCACCTTTGGGTTTAAACTGATGAACGAATCGAGACTTCTGCGGAAGCCTCGATTTTTTTATACTATAGATAACAAAAACAACCGAAGCGAAGACATAAAGGAGAACAAAGATGAACAACTTTATTTTTGAAAACGCAACGAAGGTCTATTTCGGAAAGGGCTGTGTTAAGGAGTACCTGGCCTGCCTTTCCGGCCAATACGGACAGACCGTCATGCTTTGTTTTGGAGGCGGGTCTGTTAAGAAAAACGGCATCTATGACGAGGTAACGGCCTGTCTGCAAAAAGCCGGTCAAACCATCGTGGAATTCTCCGGTATCGGGGCAAATCCCACCTATGCCAAGGTGATGGAGGGCGCGAAGCTGGCACGGGAAAACCATGTAGATCTGATCCTTGCTGTGGGCGGCGGCAGCGTTATGGACTGCTGCAAGGCTGTCTCTATGGCAGCGGTGTATGACGGCGACATCTGGACGGACTTCTGGGCAAGAACGGGCGTCATTGATTTTGAGCCGCTTCCTCTGGGCGTTATCGTCACGGTGGCAGGAACCGGCAGTGAGATGAACGGTGGAGCGGTCATTACCAACGAGGAGCTGAAAATTAAGACCGGACGGGACTACCCGAAATGCAATGCCAGATTTGCTCTGATGGATCCCACTTATACTTACAGCGTTCCGAAAAAGCAGATGGTGTCAGGCGGATTCGACATTTTATCCCACATCATGGAGACTTATTTTAGTGAGCCGGACGGGGACAATGTGTCCGATGACATTTCGGAGGCGCTTATGCGAGGTGTCATCCGGGATCTGCGGGCAGCGATTCAAAACCCGGAGGACTATACCGCCCGGAGCAATCTGATGTGGGAGTCCACCATGGCGGAAAACCGCATCATCAAGCTGGGCAAGCGGATGGATTTCGAGTGCCACCAGATGGAACATCAGCTTGGAGCTTATACCAACTGTAATCACGGCGCGGGGCTGGCGGTGCTGCATCCTGTTTATTACCGGCATATCTACAGGGACGGGCTTGCGAAATTCCAGAAGTTTGCCGTGAATGTATGGGGAATTTCCCCAGAGGGCAAAACAGGGGAAGAACTGGCCCGCGCCGGGGTGGAGGCACTGGCGGATTTCATCAGGGAAATCGGCCTGCCCACTACGCTGCGGGAACTGGGTGTGAATGAATCTACGGATCTGAAAGCAATTGCAGATTCCTGTAATCTTGCTCCCGGCAGCTATAAGAAAATGACCCACGAAGAGATCCTGAAGATTTTCCAGGAGTGCTATTAATTACTGTTCACGCCAGCCTCAAACACCTGCTGTTTGAGGCGTGAGAACGTGATTCAGGCGTGAGCAAATCCCATTCGCGAAGCGAATTTTAAATGGATTTGCGAAGGTGACTGTGAACAGTTACTGCTATTAAGAAATACCGCAAGGGGATACCATGATGTCTTAAAAAGACAGACAAAAATTAGGAAAGGACAACAGGCAGGAAGAGCTGGGACTGTAAAGAAAGGAAGAATTTTATGAACACAAGAATTCTGGGAAAAGATTTGAAAGTATCTGCTGTCGGATTAGGCTGCATGGGTATGACACATGCCTACGGAGCGCCGGCAGACAAACGGGAGATGACAGAGCTGATTGCACAGGCCGTGGATCAGGGCTGCACCTTTTTTGACACGGCGGAAACCTATGGGACAAGGGAGTGTCCCCATGACAATGAGGAACTGGTGGGAGCGGCTCTGAAGCCCTACCGGGATAAGGTGATCATTGCCACCAAGTTTGGCATTCACTTTGATTGGAGCAGCGATGCGGTCAATCTGCCGGTCGTGGCGGATTCCCGTCCGGAAGTGATTCGCTCTTCGGTAGAGGGTTCCCTGAAGCGGCTGCAGACAGACCACATTGACCTTTACTATCAGCACAGGCCTGACCCGAAGATTCCCATTGAGGAAGTGGCTGGGGTCATGGCAGAACTGATCCGGGAGGGAAAAATCATCCATTGGGGTCTGTCCGAGGCGAAAGAAGATACCATCCGTCGCGCGCACGCCGTTTGCCCTGTGACTGCGATTCAGAACCGGTATTCCATGATGGCAAGATGGTATGAAGAACTGTTCCCGGTGCTGGAGGAACTGGGGATCGGCTACGTGGCCTTCTCCCCTATGGCAAACGGTCTTCTCAGCGGAAAGTACGGAAAGGATACGGTATTTGGCGGTCATGAGGATTACCGCAGCGTAATGCCCCAGTATCAGCCGGAAAATATCGAACGCAACCGGGAGCTTTTGGAACTGCTGCGGAATACGGCGGCGGCAAAGAATGCTACGCCTGCGCAGATCTCGCTGGCGTGGATGCTGTGCAAAAAACCTTACATTGTACCGATTCCCGGTACCCGCAAGCCGGAGCGCCTGACGGAGAATCTGGGAGCCGCAAATGTAGAATTGACCGACGCAGAGGTAGCTGCGCTGGATGCCGCACTGGATCGGATCCCCATGTCTGCGGTATATGGCGGCGCTCCTGTAATGCAGAAGTAACCACTTCATCAATGAGTTTTCTTTTTACTACAAATGTTATGCTTCTATTCCTCAACAGAGAAAAAACTGCTGTCCCAGATGATTGGATATTGACAAAAAGCAATCATGGGAGTTATACTAATGATGGAAAATAAAAAAAAATACATCATAGAATCTGCAGAGGATGAAGTATTGAATATAGAGAAAAAACATATAGAGCAGTATCTTTCCGAAGTAAAGGAAGCCGTTGGGAATGATAGATACCGGCTTGACAGGAATGCGAAACGGCAGGATAATATCAATCTGTTTCTGGATTATATTATTGATGAAGCAAAAGCAAAGGATATCATAATGGGCCTGACTGTAATGGATTTTTCAGAGATTCTGCAGAATAAACATAAAGGCTTTGAGCATGAAAGACTGTATGTATTTGGTAAGGATGTTACTCTTTTGGAGAGAAATGGAACAGAAGAAAAAATAGTATCTCTTTATATCAAATTCAACAAGCTGGAGAACTGTTTTGTGATTGTGATTTCGTTCCATGAGCAAAAACATCCGCTTACATACTATTTCAAATAATCAGAAAAAGAGGTGGCCATTATGACAGAGAAGGGAAGAAGAGACTTTTGCATAGAGTGCAGGAAAGAGACAGAGTACCTTTTACAGAAGAAGGATATCATAAAAACTATAAGGGATAAGGCTTACACATTTGGCATCACCGTGGCTGTATGTGCAGAATGTGGAGAGGAAATGAGTATACCCGGACTCATTGATAAGAACATTCAGGAAATAGATGAGCAGTATAGAGCAGAGGAAGGTCTTGTATCGATCGAAGATATTGAAAGACTTATGAAGATTTATAAGATTGGCAAGGCACCGCTTTCCCTTGCGCTTGGATTCGGAGAGGTGACAATACCGAGATATCTGGAAGGACAGGTGCCATCTAAGGAGTATTCCGATATTGTTAAAGCAGCATTGGCTTCCCCTGCGTATATGAAGGAGAAACTTATTGAAAACCGGGATAAGCTGACAGATGCGGCATATAAAAAAGCGATGACTGCAGCAGACAGCATAGAAAGCCTTTTTTCCGTCTCAGATAAGATGCTCAGGGTGATCGCATATGTCTTTGAAAAACTGGAAGAGGTAACTCCGCTCATGCTGCAGAAATTGCTATACTTTATTCAGGGTGTTTATTCTGCATTGTATGGAAAGCCTGTCTTTGTGGAAGATTGCAGGGCGTGGATACATGGTCCGGTTTATCCGGAGGTATATGAGCTGTTCAGAGACTTTAAGTATAATCCGATCGATGATGCACGCTTCGCACTTCTGGAAGGAAATGAAGATGCGCTGACAGATGATGAGAAGAAGGTAATTGATCTTGTCGTAAATACATTTGGAATGTATGGAGGGAAAGTACTGGAGAAAATTACCCATAATGAAGATCCATGGATGGAGGCCAGGAAAGGATATGGGGACAGTATTCCATCCAGTGAGCTTCTGCCGAAGGACAGGATAATGAAATACTATATTATGGTAAATCAGAAGTATGGTATAGATACGGAAGCTGGCTTGCGGACATATATCCATGATATGCTTATTAAAGCATCATGATCTAAGACAACTAAGCTTAACTTATAAGCACAGAGTATATATAGGACTCGGAAGATTTTATTCTTTCGGGTCTTTTTTTCGAAAAAGGGGGTTTAAAATGCTCTTCTTTCTTTACACCATCATAAATTGGTCATAATTTCAGAATTCTGTCAGAACACATCCAAACGAAACAATTTGGTAATCACTTTTAACACCCGAATCTTAATAATGAAAAAAGACAGCTCTGCAGCGACGAATGTTTTAAAAAAGCTCGTACTCTACAAAACTGTCTTATTATTTTACTGTAAATCCCAGGATTCTGCCTGGCACAAAATCTTCCCAAATCAACTACTCACGATTCTTCCTCAATTTCCTGTGCCTGGTCTTTTTGAAGCCGTTCTCCTAATCTCAACTGATAAGGCCCGCATCCGGTTTCCGTATATATTGTTGTCATATCAATATAATACGTCCCTGCATCCAGTGTTTTTTCATAAACATATGTCTTTTTTTCTGCAAACGCAACGCCATCATACACTTCATCCAAGAGAATCATATCTTCATTATATAGTTTTAAATGGGTTTTGGAGCTATCTTCAACGCTTACTGTCAATTTTACATCTTTTTTCTTATCCACAACAAACTGATAATAATCATGCTCATCATTTTTTGTTTGAATTCCCTTGATCTCTTCCCCTTCCTGAATGATTTGTGCCGACTGATAATCGTTATTTGGTTCTTCTTCCGTAGATTCTATCTCTTCAAAGTTAGCCTTTAATCTATAGGCTCCTTCTCTTTGCGCTTCCCCTGTACAGCGAATATAATAAACGCCTTTTTCCAAATAAAACTCAAAGTCAACCGTTTTAGGATCGCCGGCCGTTCCATTTATGTATTGCTCCGTTGCAAAGGATACTAAGTCTTCATCCAGAATATCCACTCTGAAATAATCAAAAAAAGTCTGCGCTCTAACATTTAACTTACCGGTTCCGGTCAGCTCCATGGGATAGTAATGATACTCGTCTATTCTCAATTCCCCATCTACCCATGTGTCCGTAGTTGGAAGCATGTCAAAATCTATACGGACAGAGTCATCTGCGCTTACCGTACTTCCGCAAATCATTACGCTTATCAATAAACAACATATCCAGCCCAAGCTCTTTTTCATCTTCTCCAACCCTTCTCTAATCTCTGTCATAATCATTCATAATTTGATCAATATCAGAGGTGTCCATTTCGTCCTTGTCCTGATTCATAGCCGCCTCAAGTGCACGGTCATGTACTGCACGCTTTTGCTCGCTTGTCATCCTATCTTCTTTCCCGCGTATCCAGTAGGAAAGGGTCCACAACGCCCCTGTCCTCGTTTGCTTTGAAAAAAACAGCTCAAAGACCGCAAAAATACCTATAATCCACAAAAAAACTGTGATTACTTTTACAAAAAATACGGAAAACAAACCTATTGCCACAAATGTTCCCAAAAGCGCTAATGCTTGTGTCCGCATAGCCGCTGCTTTCTCTCTTCGGAATCTCAGCAGAGTAATCAGCATATTGATTAGATAGCCCATGAAAAACAGACCGATCATCATTGGCGCGTACGAAGGATCAATAAATTCGCCTCGTGTTATTTTGCCGATAATTTCGTTTCCGCTGAGTGGTTCTCCATTTGTTACTCCTCCCACCAGCGATATTGGCAATAATCCGCCTCCAATAAATCCAAATAGCACAAAATGCCAGTTTAATATATATTTTTTTTGAAACATAAATTCACTCTCCTAATTAGTTGTCATATACTGTCAATGATAATTCATACGGCGTTTCATTATCCCCGTAACCTTTCCAGTCAAACAAATAATATATTTTTGCATCTCCGTACGGTTGATAAACAGATTTTACATCCGACATTGTCTCTATTGATTCATTTTGTGAATCACAGTATTCCCGCCTCACACTCGTGCATTGAATGCCGACAGGTTCCAATTTTTCTCCAAGATGACGATACAATTCATCCGCTGCTTTTTTAGTTTCTTCCACCGCATCTCCCTCTATATCAAAAGCAACTTCAAAATCTTCAAAATCTTCGCTTGCGTAATACCGTTGGCCGCAAAGATATCCATCCAATTCAAGCTTTCCACTAGCATTCATTCCAATGTCTCCATGATAATATCCCACAAAAATACTGATATTCATGTTTGCTAAAATATCTTCATCTTCCACGCCTTCCTGCTCAAAGGAATCCAAGCGAAGATTGTCATCCCACCCCTCGCCATATACATTATGCCCGGAATCCACTACAAAAGTAACCTTATCTCCGTTGTCTGCAAAAAAACATCCCAAATGTTTTATCCCAACATTTTCACCGAAAAACCCTATAGAAAGCGCTCCATCATCTGTAAAAATCACTTCCCCCTTTGAACTGATTTCATAAGTCCATACATCGAACCATTCATTGCTATAATAAAAAACCCACAGCTCCGGCATTTCATCCTTATTTGTATCCAACATGATATGCGTTACAATCCCTGATTCCCCTTCCAGAGAGGTCAGGTTTTCCACCGGAAGTTCTCCCTCTTTTGGCACTAATACCGTATTGTAATATTCTTCCAGTTTTTCTTCCGGTGTTGTTTCCGCAAAACAGATGCTATTCATACCGAAGCAGAGCATCCCTGCAGAAATAATAGCCAGCAGTAATTTCCCTGTCTTTTTCATCACTCTTTTCCCCCGTCTCTTCTGCTCATTACAAGTCTTCTTCACCCGCATAACAAATTGCCCGCAACTCTTTATCAATAAGCTCATACAATAGTTGTTCCTGCCCGGTTTCTATATCTACAGTATACAAATATCGTATGTCATCCTGCTTTCTCATATAATACGGTCTTGTAGCTTCCGGTATATCACACAATTCATACAGCGTTCCGTCATCCTCTACCAATAAATTATTTTCCCCGGTGTCCATATTATATGTCCAAAGGCCTTCTCCACTTTGATACAAAAGTTGATTATCAAACATTACACCGCCCATTTCTTTAAAGTCCGCTAATTCCAGTTCACTTGTTTCTCCGTTAAGGCAGTCAAAGCATCTGAAAGATACACTATCCAACCGTTTTCCATTTTCGTAGGAATAATAGATTTTATTATCCCGCATTCCAATCCAGCTTCCGGGAATGCCGTCCCTGTTTAAAATCTCCTGATCGGTTCCGTCCATATTCATTCGATATAAAGTGTTATCCTGATATTCTCTAAAATAAATAGATTCCTCACAAATATCATAGATGTCAACCCATCCCCACTCAGTATCTGTCAATTCTGAATTGCCATCCACCTTGCCGCAGAATGTGCTATACGCATATTCTATATAAATATAGAGCAAACCATTGTAAAAACAGATATTGCTCAAAGTATCTCCCAGTAAAAACCTACACCCGTCTTGACCATTCAGATTATATTGTGCTATCCAATCCACACGATTTCCAAATTTCACATAAAGATATTGTTCCGTAACAATAATTCCTTCGATATATTCCCCCTCAGCATCAACGATCGTTTGTCTGTCGCTCCCGTCGTAGTTAATCGTATTTACCGTATTTTTTTCATCATCAACATAGTAAAACTTATCCCCCGCATCCACAAACGTATCTAGCTTAAAGAATCCTTCTGTCGTATCCTGGCGCAAGTTTTCCGATATCCAAAGATAGCTTCCATCCGACCGCCAAGCCAGATCCCATTCCTCTTCGCTTGGCGGAGCAAGCTGTTCCTGTGCTCTTACGGTATCAGTACTTTCAAAAATCTTCAAAACCAACATGCCGATTAACAATAGATATACGATCTTTTTCATCTTCTCTTTACCACCCTTCTCCGTCGCTGTTTTGCACCTATATAGGTGCAAAATAATTATATCCCACTTTTAAAATGAAGTCAACAAAATGCTGCACTCAAATAGGTGCATCATATTTTACTTTTTCTGAAATGGGAGATTGATGATATGAATACAGAATATGAAAAACGGCTTGGCGCTCGAATACGTCAGATACGCGAGCAGCGCAATCTAACTCAGGAGCAATTATCTGCCAAGCTTCAATTATGCGGATGCGATATCACCAGAAGCGCTTTAGCAAAGATCGAAGTCGGCCAGCGGCATGTTTACCCTGATGAAATTAAGCTTATCAAAGAAATATTGCGCGTCACTTTCGATGAATTATTTCCGCCCATCTGATTATGCCGAAACGGATCTATCTGTTCGGTTCCTTTGCAAAAGATGCCTATGATGAGGACAATGATTATGACTTTTATGTTGTTGTTCCTGATGATGCTGGGAATAAAATTGAACTGTCCCAGAAAGCATATAAATCCCTCTGCGGGGTACGTAAACGTCCGGTAGACATTGCTGTGGGTTATGAATCGTCTTTTGATGAAAGGGCGAAGGAAAAGGTTGTAAAGCAGGAGGGTGTGCTGTTATACGAAAAATGAAAAAATTTTGAAGGAGTTTGCCAAGATGGATTTTCTTACGGCTAAACATCTGTATGAGCATATGTATCCAAAACCGTTATGTGATAGTAAAAGCCGGATTGTATTTTCATAAATCTCCTTAATAAAAATCCCCACCACGAAGGTGGGGATAAGATGTTCATACCGAATAATTTATAATCGCACCATCGGTAAGCGAAAACATTTAACGCACTGAATAATTTATACCCCGCACCATCAGTAAGCGGCAACATTTTCTGTACTTTTATTATATGCAATATCCCCAAAAAGTACAATAGGAATTTTGTTAAAAATTGGTGAAAAAATTATTGGCGGTTTTAAGCTGTTACATAACACTTGTCATAGCGGCAGGTGTTTTTTCATGTTGTACGGGAGCCAGAGATGGATCTTTTTTTCGTGGGAGAAAGGCAGGTTGTTTCATCCGCATGGAGTGGTCTCTTTTAAGAGGCAGTCAAGTATCAAAGGTTGCTTAGACACCGCCTATAGGCGGCACCGAAAAGTGCCATGATTTTTTTCTTTGACTGGGACATGTAAGGGAGAGAGTGGAAATTAAAATAGAGTAAGCACCTTTGGGTATATACTGCATAACAAAGTGAGACTTCATTCGGGGTCTTGCCTGACTTATAATAAAAGGAAAAGAGAATCACATAGAAATATTTACAGCGGCTCTGCCTGGCCGCTGGGATGATTGGGGCAATACTGGTTAGCTTTGGCTTTATCCTCACACGCAATACTGTAATCCGTATTTTTACAGTTAACCCTGCAGAAATCGAGTATGCCATGGCAAGGTTACGGTACGCTATTCCCTTCCTGTTTTTGATAAGCACTTATGAAGTGGTTGGCTCTGCTTTAAGAGGAATGGGAAGGTCAACGCTTCCGGCAATCGTTATTTATTATTTTTTGCAGCGGAGAAAGCTGTTTGGAAAGGATTCGGAAAGATCAGCTCTGCCAGGATAACCCGGAGTATGGGAGGAAAATATAAGGAGGCATGAGACTATGAAAAAGCACAGGATGCCGGCAATAATGCTGGCGTTGACGTTCATATTGGCAGGGGGTAATTCCAATAAGGCCGTGGGCAGTGCCGGTGAAATACCGGAAACCGGAGTGGAAGAAACCTCTGCTGACACAGAGATAACAGAAAGGGATGAGAAAACCGTGACAACGGCCACGCTTCCAAAAGAACTGGTACAGATACCGGAGGACTATTTTGAAGAATCTGATTATCCGGGCACGCTGGTGGAGCTGGAATACGATACCTATGAATCCATGGCATATGAAGAGCAGAGCCAAATGCTGCATAAGCGAGCAATCGTATATCTGCCTTATGACTATTCAGAGGAAGAAAAGTATAACGTATTCTATCTGATGCACGGAGGCTGGAGCGATGAGACGGTGTATCTTGGAACACCAGATCGTCCTGCTGCATTTAAGAATGTTCTGGACAATGGGATGGCAGATGGAGCGATTCAGCCCATGATCGTAGTGTGTCCTACCTACAATAATACCAGCCCGGATGACAGCGGAGATTACAGTTTGGCAATTCGGCTGACAGAGAATTATCACAGGGAGCTGATGAATGATCTGATACCAGCAGTTGAGGGAACTTACAGCACCTATGCGGAGGATACGACGCCGGAAGGGATTCGGGCTTCAAGAGATCACCGTGCTTTTGCCGGATTTTCCATGGGATCGGTGGCAACCTGGAGAACCTTTCAATATTGTCTGGACTATTTCCGTTATTTTATGCCGTCCAGCGGAAATCTGACATCTGATGGAGAATATATGGCGTCCCTGGTAACGGATTCCGGGCATACATGGAGCGATTTCTTTATCTTTGCAGCATCCGGTACGGATGATTTTGCCTACGCCTCTTTCAAATATCAGATCGAAGCGATGGCCGATGTGAGTGACGGTACCTTTCGCTATGCCGATAATGAAAGAGATGGAAACCTGTATTTTTTGGAGCAGGAGGGCGGCACTCACAGTGGAGAGTACGCAATGGAATATTTCTACAATGGGCTGCTTTGGATATGGCAGTCATAAAAAATAAAAAGCGTACCTGGAAAGGAACGGCACATTTCTGCTGATTCAGAAATTGAGAGGGGGAAAAGAAATGAAGAACATATTATTTCTGACAACAACGCCAACTGTGGGAGGGAATGGGGATGCTTTAATCAGCGCAGCGATGGAGGAAGCAAAGTCCAACGGAGCGGATGTACATATCGTTCATATCAGGGAAAAGCAGATTGGATTTTGCCAGGCCTGTTACGGTTGCGCGAAAACCGGTGTCTGCGTGCAGAAGGACGATTTCATGGACATTCTGCATCTGGCTCACGAAGCGGATGCCATTATTGCGGAAGCCCCGATATATTATAACTGTATGGCGGCACAGATGATGACCGTCATCAACCGGCTGTGCTGTACCTTCGCCTGCAAGACTTACCAGACCGGGCCGAAAAAGCGGGTCGGCATCTTCCTGACCTGCACCGGCTCGGAACCGGAGGAAATGAAGCGCCATGTACGCAATATTCTGACTTTGCCCAGCGTCAGCCGTGCAATTTCAGAATATCGGACGGAAGTATTTACCCAGTGTGTTTCGGATTCGACCTGCCATGACCGGGCAGATTATCTGGAACGGGCAAAAGAAATTTCCTGTTGGGCAGCAGGGGTGTAGATAATCAAAAATAAAAGAATGGAGGAATCACTATGCAGTATGTAACTTTGAACAATGGAATAAAAATGCCAATGGCAGGGATCGGGACCTTCCAGCTCAGCCCGGATGAAGCGGAGGCTTCCGTAACCAGTGCTCTGCAATGCGGTTATCGACTGATCGACACGGCAAATGCCTATGTGAATGAAAAAGCGGTTGGCCGCGCAATCAAGAAATCCGGCGTTGACCGCAAAGAGATTTTTCTGGAAACGAAGCTGTGGCCGTCCTTCTATGAACAGGCGGATGCAGTGGAAAAGACGCTGGAGCGTCTGGATACTGATTACATTGATCTGCTGTTGATCCACCAGCCGGCCGGTAATTATGTGGCTGGGTATAAGATGATGGAGAAAGCCTGCAAGGAAGGCAAAGTCCGGGCAATCGGTTTGTCCAATTTCACAGCCGCTCAGATTCAGGAGATCTTAGATATTTGCGAAGTGAGGCCTGCTATTTTGCAGACGGAGGTGCATCCTTATTCTCAGGAGCAGGAACTGAAAAAATTTCTGGAAAAAGAAAATATGGTCATTCAGGCGTGGTATCCCCTGGGGCATGGAGATAAGGCGTTGATGGAGGAACCGGTATTCTCCAGACTGGCCAGGAAATATGGAAAGAGCAACGCGCAGATCATTCTGCGCTGGCACATTCAGGCCGGAAATGTGGTCATTCCGGGGTCAAAGAATCCGGATCATATCCGTGCGAATTTCGATCTGTTTGATTTCAGCCTGGATGATGCGGAGATGGCGGAAATCGCAGCGCTGAACAAAAATAAGCGCTACTATAAAAATTCCTGGCTCAAGCTGCAGGCTTATGCCAGAATGCGCCCGCCGGTAGACGAGCAGAAATAAAAGCAGGATGCCTGAAAAACCAGATATTGCCCGCTGCCCGGTTCTTGTAACTTTGGACGGCGGGTATTTTATATAAAATTCTGAAACTCTCCCACGGACATTTGATGAAGTAACCGCCTGCTCATACAGTATGCATATAGATTATACTATATTGCCGTTTCGGTATTGTACTTTTTTTTCTTCCCGTTTTACAATAAATATGAAAACAAGGAGCAAATTTCTGTGAGACAGTGGAAGTAATACCTGCAGCGGGGCTTTGATTTACGGAGAATATCAGAAAAAATGGGGGAAATGGAAATGAAGCTGGCGATTGTTGAGGATGAAAAAGTATATGTGGACAAGCTGAGAGAATACCTGAATAAATATCAAAGGGAGTCCGCTGTTGAAGTGCGATCGGTCTGGTTTAGCGACGGCAGTGAGATAGCAGAGGATTACTCCGGTGACTATGATATTATTCTGATGGATATCCAGATGAAATTTATGGATGGAATATCTGCAGCCAGAAAGATCAGAGAAATGGACCAGGAAGTGATCATCATATTCATTACCAATATGACAAACTATGCGATCCGGGGCTATGAAGTAGATGCGATGGACTATATTGTAAAACCGGTGGAATATTTTGCTTTTTCCCATAAGCTTGACAGAGCGGTAAAAAGAATCCGGAAAAAAGAGAAGCATTATATATCCATACCGATGGAAAATGGCGTGCGGAAAATGGACATCGCGGGGATCTATTACATTGAGAGCCATGGACATATGCTGCAGTACAAGACCGATGAAGGTGCATGGGAGTGCAGGGGAACGCTGCAGCAGATGGAAAGCCTGCTGATGCCATATGGTTTTTTCAGAAACAGTAAAAGCTATCTTGTGAATATACAGCATGTAGATGCGATCCGGGAAAACGAATGTATGGTGCAGGGAGAACGGCTTCCTGTCGGCAGGGCAAAGAAGAAGGAATTTATGCAGAAAATGCTATGCTATATGAGCGGGGAAATGTGATGATGGCGGCTGTCTATGCGGATATTCCAAGAATCCATACGGCATTGGCAGAATGGGCTGCCTGTATGGTCTATGTGCTGATCCTGGAGAAACGATTTTCAAAAAAACAGACGATTTTACTCAGTATGGGAGCATTGCTGTGCCAGATACTGGTGCTTGCGGCAACGGATGACGTACCTCTGATGTTCTGGATTCCCTGTATGCTTATAGCGGCCGGAGCTATGTATTTATTTTTATACTGCTGCTGCAGGATCACAATGTTTCAGGCAGCATATTGCTGTACAGCAGCTTTTATCATTGCGGAGTTTGAAGCATCCCTGGAGTGGCAGCTTTTCGCTTATCTGGACCTGGCAGGTGTCGGATTTTTGGGAATGGGAAGCTGTATCCTGATACTTACCTATAGTGTGGTTTTTACTGCAGCGGTTCGATTAGAACAAGGGATATTAAAAAAAGAATACCTGGAGCATCTGTCGAAATGGGAACTGATTTCTACGGTTGCGCTTGTGGTACTGACCTTTGCGGCCAGCAATGTCCGTTTCCTTCTGTCAGATGCAGAGGCCGATGTTTCAGTGTGTCTTGACATTTTAAAGATGCGTACTCTGATCGATTTTTCCGGGCTGGCTGTTCTGTATGCGTTTCAAAGCAGGGTCAGTGAATATTTGTCAGAAAAAGAAATAGAAGCTATCCGAACCATGCTGAAAAGCCAGTATGACCAATATCGGAGCTATCAGGAGAGCATCGAATTGCTCCGTATTCAAAGACATGATCTGAAGCATCACATTGCAGTCCTCAGAGCTGAAACAAATGCAGAAAAACGTGAGGAATGGCTGGACCGGCTGGAGGAAGAGCTGAATGCAAGTGAGATCGCAGCGCCTACCGGAAACAGGGTGCTGGATATTATGCTGACAGTGAAGCAGGGAGTGATAAAAAAGAACGGGATTCATTTTACCTGGGTGGCAGACGGTACGCTGCTTGATTTTATGCACGTGACGGATATCTGCACAATTTTGGGAAATGCCCTGGATAACGCGATAGAAAACGTTGTTATTCTGGATGATCCGAAAAAACGTCTGATACATTTATCCATATCTTTGAAAAAGGATTTTGTTTTTATCCAGATGCGTAATTACTGTGAACGGGAGCCTGACTGGGATGGGAAAGGAAGCATCCGCACCACAAAAGCGGATAAAGAAAATCACGGTTATGGGATCAGGAGCATTCGATATACAGTAGAAAAGTATGGAGGGAGTACCCAGGTCAGCTGGAAGGATGAATGGTTTGAACTGGGGCTGCTGATTCCCAGACCTGCAGGTTGGGACAAATAGCTGCATGTTGTGCCAAAAACGAGCACCGTAAAATAATTATGATACAATGATAATACAAAGAAATGAAACGGCCGTACATTTAGAAAATTGAGAAAAGGGAGAAGAAAAAATGCTGGAATTAAACTGGAGTGATGTGATAAGCACACTCACACAGATCAGGGGATACCTGATCGCGATAGGCGCTATTATTGCTGTGGCAGTCATTGTAATGATTGCCTGCCTGAAGCTCGCCGCACATAAGAAATATGTGATACGTACCCAGGCATTCGTTGCCATGATCGTGGGAATTGCCATTGTTGCAAACTTAATCTGCACCGGCCCGATGTACACAATTCTGTCACTGGCATCCGGTACGGGCACGCTTACGGAGGAAAGCATTGCAGGGGCAGAGGAGCTGGCACAGCAGATCGCGGAAGAAGGAATCGTTCTGCTGCAGAATGATGACCAGACGCTTCCGCTGGCAGATAATAAAAACATTAATGTGTTCGGATGGGCATCTACAGCGCCCTGCTACGGCGGAACCGGTTCCGGAGCACTCAATGACAGCTACCACATTGTAGACCTGCTGGAGGGTCTTTCCAACGCAGGATTTAACACGAACACCGAGCTTTCTGATTTTTACAGGGCATATGCGCAGAGCAGACCGGAAATCGGCATGTTTGCGCAGGACTGGACACTTCCGGAGCCGCCGGCAGAAACCTACTCAGATGAGATGATGGAAAATGCCAGAGAGTTCTCTGAAAATGCAATGATCGTTCTCACGCGTGCAGGCGGAGAGCAGACAGACCTGCCGAGAACGCTGACAGGAGTTACATACAACAACAATTCGGAAGATTATGAAGATTTCCCGGAAGGCACGCATTATCTGGAGCCAAGCCAGAGCGAGCGCAACATGATCGATCTTGTATGCAGGAATTTTGATAACGTTATTCTGGTATACAACGGCGCCAATACAATGGAGCTGCAGATCGCGGATGAATATGAGCAGATCAAGAGTGTGCTCTGGGTTCCCGGAACCGGTCAGAACGGTTTTAACGCTCTGGGAGAAATTCTTTCCGGCGAGGTGAATCCATCTGCAAAGACAGCCGATACGTTTGTAAGGGATCTGACAGCGACTCCGAACTGGAACAATTTTGGAGATTATGAGTATGACAATATGGATGAATTCGTCATTTCCGAAAGTGATCCGTATGTTCCGGGAGCATTACCACATTTTGTAAATTATACAGATGGGATCTACGTTGGATATAAGTTCTATGAAACAGCGGCGGAGGAAGGGCTGATCGATTACGAAGAGCTTGTTCAGTACCCGTTCGGCTATGGCCTGAGCTATACAGACTTTACGAAGGAAATGGGCGAGATGGTTACGGGTGAGGACGGAACGATCAGTTTTGATGTGACCGTTACCAACACAGGAGATGTGGCAGGCAAGGATGTGGTGGAGGTTTACTATAATCCGCCCTATACCAACGGAGGAATCGAAAAAGCATCTGCAAACCTGATCGCATACGATAAGACGGATATGCTGGAGCCGGGCGCTTCCCAGACATTGAGCATTTCAATATCCGCGGAGGATATGGCATCCTATGATGACGAGGAGAACGGCTGCTACGTACTGGAAGAGGGCGAATATGTGATTTCCATCAATTCGGATTCCCACACGGTCATCGACTCCCAGACATATGAAGTGGAGAGCACGATTGTTTACGATGAAAACAATGCAAGAAGCACCGACCTGGTGGCAGCGCAGAACCAGTTTGACTTTGCAAAAGGCGAGCTGACCTACCTGTCAAGGGAAAACGGATTTGAAAACTATGAAGAAGCAGTGGCTGCGCCGGCAACCTACAGTATGCCGGAGGCGGACAAAGCCGGATTTGTAAACAATTCCAATTTTGAACCGGAGGAGGACCCGGATGCCCAGATGCCGACGACCGGGGCAAAAAATAATATTTCGATCCTGGATCTCAGGGGAGCGGATTACGATGATGAGAAATGGGAAATGCTCCTTGATAATCTGACCATTGACGAAATGGTGGAAATGATCGCCCTGGGCGGTTATCAGACAGCTCCGGCAAAAAGTATCGACAAGATCGCAACCACGGACTGTGACGGTCCGGCGGCGCTGAATAATAACTTTACCGGCGTTGGCTCTATCGGATTCCCGGCAGGGGTGATGCTTGCAAACTGCTGGAACGAAGACCTGGCGTACGCCTTTGGTGAAAATATCGGCCTGATGGCAGACGATATGAATGTATCCGGCTGGTATGCACCGGCGATGAATATTCACCGCTCCGCTTTTGCAGGACGTAACTTTGAGTATTATTCCGAAGATGCCCTCCTTTCCGGAAAATGTGCGGTAAATGCCGTATCCGGGGCATGGAGCCAGGGCGTATATGCTTACATCAAGCATTTTGCGCTGAATGACCAGGAGACAAACCGTTGGGAAATGCTCTGTGTGTGGGCTGATGAACAGGCTATCCGTGAGATTTATCTGAAGCCGTTTGAGATGTGCGTAAAGGATGGAGATGCGACAGCAGTCATGTCCTCCTACAACTACATTGGCAACCAGTGGGCAGGCGCATGCAGTCCGTTGCTGATCAATGTACTCAGAAACGAATGGGGCTTCAGGGGTTCGGTACTGACGGACTACTTTGCAGACTTCGGCTATATGGATGCAGAGCGCGCGATTTATAACGGCGGTTCCACCTGCCTGATTAACAGGGATGTAAATACAAACTACATCAAAAATACCGATAATCCGACGACCGTTCAGCATATGAGAGAAGCGTGCCACGATGTCCTTTATACGGCTGTCAACAGCAGAGGATTTGAGGAAGAAAATCTGTCCGCAGGTCTGATGACATGGCAGATCATAATGATCGCAGCGGATGTTGTGATCGCAGTCCTTCTGCTTGCATTTGAGTTCTTTATTGTGCGCAAAGGTTATCAGAAGCGGAAAAAGAACGCTGTAAAAATTGAAACGGTAAAAGAAGAATAACAAAGATCATGTAAGAGGGGCTGAGGGCTGTCTGGTCCGCAGCTCCTCATCTTATACAGGGAGCGTAATTTTATGAAACATAAAGATATCATTGATAAGATGACAATAGAAGAAAAAGCGGCGCTTCTGAGCGGTAAAGGAGAATGGCAGACATGGGATTTTGAACGGCTGGGAATCCCATCCATTTTCTGCTCCGACGGACCGCACGGAATCCGCAAGCAGGCAGGAGCAGGTGATCATCTGGGGCTGAATCCGTCGCTGCCGGCGACCTGTTTTCCTACGGCAGCGACTATGGCAAACAGCTGGGATCCTGTCCTGGGAGAAGAGATCGGCAGGGCGCTTGGAGAGGAAGCGGCGGTGCAGGGTGTGGATATCGTTCTGGGACCGGGACTGAATATCAAAAGAAGTCCTCTGTGCGGAAGAAACTTTGAGTATTTTTCAGAGGATCCCTATCTTGCAGGAAAGATGGCGGCGGGCTATGTGCGCGGGATCCAGAGCAGCGGACGGTATGCCTGCCCGAAACACTTTGCGGTAAACAGCCAGGAGCTTCGCAGGATGGCGATGAACGCGGTAGTGGATGAAAGGACCCTCAGGGAGATCTATCTGACAGGGTTTGAAATTGTTGTAAAAGAGGGCAAAGCAAAGGCGCTTATGACCAGCTACAATCAGGTAAACGGTACATATGCGAATGAAAATACACATTTACTCAAAGAGATACTGAGAGAGGAATGGGGATACAACGGCATCGTGATCACGGACTGGGGCGGCTCCAACGACCATATCAGGGGCGTGGCAGCAGGTTCGGATCTGGAAATGCCTACGCCGGGCATGGATTCTGCGCGGCAGCTTGTGAAAGCAATGCAGGATGGAAAGCTTTCCGAAGAGGCGGCAGACGCCTGCGTGGACCGGATGCTGGAAGCAGTGACGGCGCTGACAAAACACGCTGACGGAGGGTCAAAGCCGGAGGATTTTGACAAAGAAGCCCATCATGCACTGGCAAAGAAAGCGGCGGCGGAGAGCGCGGTGCTTCTGAAAAACGAGGAGAAGATCCTTCCGCTGAAGACGGGAACTCATGTGGCGCTGATCGGAGATTTTGCATTTGATCCAAGATACCAGGGAGCCGGCTCTTCCATGGTGAATACAATAAAACTGGATAAGATGTCAGAACGGATCGGAGAATACGACCTGACGGTTGTCGGGATGGCAAGGGGGTATAAACGGGACGGCACGGCAGATGCAGTGATGGAAAAAGAAGCGGTGGATCTTGCGCGGTCCGCAGACGTAGTGCTGTACTGCTTTGGGCTGGATGAAATGAGTGAATCCGAGGGGATTGACCGTACCCATATGAGGATCCCGCAAAACCAGATCACGCTCCTGGAGTCCATTGCACGGGTAAATGAAAATATCGTTGGTATTTTAAGTGCCGGTGCCGCCGTGGAAATGCCCTGGCATGTCAGTTTAAAAGCACTGCTTCACGGATATCTGTACGGACAGGCAGGGGCAGGCGCTATGCTGGATATCATTACCGGAAAGGTAAATCCGTCCGGCAGGCTGAATGAGACGTATCCCATCAGCTATGAGGACACCCCGGCGTTTAAATATTTCCCGAGTGAGGAAAGAAACTCCGAATATCGGGAAGCGCTGTATGTGGGATATCGTTACTATGACACGGCGGGGATGCCGGTGCTGTATCCTTTCGGGTTCGGGCTGTCCTATACAGAATTTAAATACAGAGATCTGACGATAGACCGGGATGGTGCAGAATTTACCCTGCAGAATGCTGGAAAACAGGATGGCGCAGAAGTAGTGCAGCTATATGTTGCCATGAAGGAGGGCAGAGTATTCCGTCCTGCGAAAGAACTGAAAGGATTTCAGAAGATATATCTAAAAGCAGGAGAAAGCAGAAGGGTACGTATTCCCTTTGATGATAAAACCTTCCGCTATTGGAATGTCCGCACAAACTGCTGGGAAGTTGAGGGCGGCATATATACGATTATGATCGGCGCGAACTGTCAGGATATCCGGCTCAGCGCAGAAACAAAGGTGGCGGGAACAACGGAAACCTATCCTTACTATACGAACCGGATGCCTTCTTATTATTCCGGTTATATCAGCCAGGTAGAAGATAAGGAGTTTGAAGAACTCTTAGGATATCCGATCCCGAGCGGGAAGTGGAGCGGAGATCTGACCGTGAATGATGCTATCTGCCAGATGTATTATGCGAAGAGTCCGATTGCGCGGTTTGCCTATCATAAGCTGACAAACATGAAAAAGAAAAGTGAGGATGCGGGAAAACCGGATCTGAATATTCTCTTCATTTATAACATGCCGTTCCGCGCCATTGCGAAGATGACCGGCGGCATGGTAAGCATGGAGATGGCAGAGGGAATTGTGACTATGGTAAACGGACATTTCTTCCGGGGTTTGGGGCGTACGATTTCAGGCTTCTTCCGGAATAAGAGGCAGAACCGGAAGTATTTAAAGCAGATCACCGGGAAGTAAAGCTATTTTAGGAGGGAAAATTTGTATGGCAGATGTAAATACAGAAACAGGAAATACAGGCTGGGCGAAAGTATGGGGCGGCTTTGAAAAGAATCATCCGAAGCTGGCGAAATGGCTCTATCAGATTTTTTACTTTTTTGTGTTCAGCATGGGTGTAACGATTATACAGTATCTTTTCTTTACGTTCCTTCCGGGAATTCTTGGAGAAGGGCTGGCAGGAACGGAATTCATGTGGCCGCAGGTACATATGAGTTTATTTGGCGTAGAGTTTACCTGGAGCCTTCTGGGTTATAATGTCCTCTATGATGCGGCGGGAGAGGTTGTCATTGGCGGAGGCCTGGGATACTTTATCAGCTATGAAGTTGGTTCTTTTGTAGCGCAGTGCATTAATTTTCCATTGCAGAGGAACATCACGTTCAAGAGTCATGGAAATCCTGTTTATCAGGCGATGTGGTACCTGATCGCATGGATCGTGATCTCCCTGATCTGCAATGGCTTCAATAATCTGTGGATGCCGATTGCAGCGGCATATGTGGCGCCGGCAATTTATAATATCCTTGTGACATTCATCACGGGCGGCGTATCCATGATCATCTTCTTCTTCGTATTTAAGATTATTTTCCCGGAAGGGGAAGCAAAGAAATAAGAGAAGGAAAGAATTAAGCATAAAAACAATCCGCATTGATGAGGAGGCAGAAAATGAAAAGAGAACCGAAGAAGAAACGGAGAAAAAAATATATATTGGTGATCCTGTTGATTCTGGCAGTTATTCTGGTGGCTGCATTTTTGATGATCCGTAACTTTTTTCATCGCCCGCAGATCGCACCTGCAACACCCTCTGACAGTGCGGTGGTGGAAACGGCAAAGGGAAGGATAAGGGGGAGCGAGGAGAACGGAATATATCAGTATCTGGGTGTACCCTATGCGCAGGCGGAGGAGCGGTTTGTACCGGCAGTGGAAGTACAGGAATGGGAAGGCATTCTGGATGCATCGGAGGTAGGACCGATGTCGCCTCAGAGCTCCATGCTCGGCATGTCTGGCGGCGGGCAGGAAGGAACGGATAATAACTGCCAGAACCTGAATATCTGGACGCCGGGAACAAACGATGGAGAAAAACGTGCGGTGATGGTATGGCTCCACGGCGGAGGTTTTTCTACCGGATCTGCCAACGATGCGGATTATAACGGAGCAGATTTAAGCAGGAGCGGCGATGTGGTGGTCGTTTCCATCAATCATCGCCTGGGAGTATCTGGTTTTCTGGATCTCTCTGCATATGGAGAGAAATACGAATATTCTGCAAATGTCGGTCTGACGGATATTGTCAGTGCGCTGCAGTGGATACAGGAGAATATCGAATCTTTTGGAGGAGATCCCGACAACGTGACATTGTTCGGGCAGTCCGGCGGCGGAGCGAAGGTTCTCGCCCTGATGACCACTCCTTATGCAAAGGGATTGTTTCGGAGGGGAATCGTCCAGAGCGGCGCAACGGAGACTATGGGAGTAACCTTTACCAGTCAGGAGGCAAGCACAAGCCTGACGGAACGGATCCTGGAACGGTTGGGGATCACGGCGGATCATATCGAGGATATCCAGAATGTGTCCCTGGAAGATCTGGAAAAGGCGTCTGAGGAGGCACTGCAGGAAACGGCAGAAGAGTATCGGATTCCGGCTCCACTATCGGACGGGTATGCGATGGAATGGGGCCCGGTCGTTGATGGGGATTATATGCCGACCGATCCTGTGACGGAAGATTCTTTTGCGGAGAACGGGAAGGGAATCGATCTGCTGATCGGCAGTAATCTCAACGAATGGACGATGCTGATGGGAGGAGATCAGGGGGAACTGACGGAAGAGGAAACGGCAGCTTTTGCAGCGGCATACCCGAATGAGGATGTGGGAAAAGCGAATAAAGTGGACACCCTGATCCGGCTTCCCATGCTGAAGATCATGTCTCACAAAGCGGATCAGAATGATGGGAATGTGTATGCGTATGTATTTACCTGGGACGAATCCCGGATGGGTGCTTACCATGGGGCGGAAATTCCGTTTGTGTTCGCCCATGAGCAGAATGGAGAAACAGCACAGAAACTGATGGAGCAGGTAAGTCAGGCATGGATCAGTTTCGCAAAAAGCGGCGTGCCTTCTGCGGAGGGACTGCCTGTATGGGAAGCCTACGATAAGGGTGCGACGATGATCCTGGATGCAGAGTCCAGTCTTGCGTATGGACATGACCGGGAGCTGATGAAGCTGCTGGAACCGGATATGTCAGCACAGTTTTAGAAAAGATATTTGCACAAATAACTGCGATTTTCATTTTGAATCCCTCCTGATATGTTGGATAATTGTTTATTTATTTTAGCTGCCCCTCGGAGCGGCCGTTCTCCGTGAGCTTTGTCTATAGTATACGCAGGCAAATTTCAACTGTAAAGTAAGCACAATATTGTGCCGTAGTTACCCAGAGAGAACTATGTTACTGTGGGGCTGTTTTTAAAAATGGAATATAGTAACCGGTGGAGATCCTCCAAAATCTGTTAAGGTTCGGAACGTATACTGAAATAAGCCTGCCGCAATCCCACCGATTTTAGGCAGTGTGTTAAGGTAGCCAAAAGCAGAGGTTTGTGCTATACTTGCGTTATGGGAACATGGAAATTTTAGGAATGGAAATATCAGCATGGATTTTGATGACGGGAAAATATGCAAGAGCTGCTTTAGGAGGTGTGGGTGTAGAAAGAGATGGCATCGGAGAGAACGAAAGAATTATATAAGGTTTTATTGAGCAAAGGCTATCCGAAGGAATTTTGTGCGGAGATTGCGTACAAATATATGAATACGGATTATGCCGCTACCCGGATGTTGGGCTATCTGTACCGGGTGTCAGACCCGAAGCTGGAGGATCTGGCGGATGAAATGGTGGCGATATTAAGCGACAGAGACCGGATCATCCAGAAGAAAGAGGCGGAGCACGCACAGGCAGCGATCAGCGAAATGTACAGGAATGGACTATAGAGAAATACAGAAAGAGAGGAGGTCTGCGATATGAAATATAATTTCTGGGGCTGGGAGCAGGCGGATGCTCCGGCGATCACAGAGCAATATAAAGGAATACATACGCCGATTGATTTGTATGACGCGCTTTCAAAAATCTGGTGTGAGGATACCTGTGCGCCGCGGATGCGGAAGAACTGGACGCCGGAAAACAAAACGCTGGGGCAGTGCTCTATCACGGCATTTCTGGCGCAGGATATTTTCGGAGGAAAGGTGTATGGCGTCCCGCGTCCGGATGGCAATTATCACTGCTACAATGTGATCGGGGACTGCCGGTTTGATCTCACGAGCGAACAATTCGGGGATGAGGTGTTGTCGTATGAGGATAATCCGGAACAATTTCGCGAGATTCATTTTGCAAAAGAAGAGAAGCGGCTGAGATATGAATATCTGAAGAGAAAACTGGGTGAGATAAATTGTGGGTAACGTGACGGCGATCACGCTGGAGGGCAAAAAGGCAAAGAAAAAAAGCAGGTCATCATCAGAGGGAAGGTACTAGAATTTGTACACCGATTCTAGTACCTTTCCACTTTTTTTCTCCGGCGATTTTTATTTATACTAGAGGTACATAGAATACATAAAAATCCAGAGAAAGGGAGAAGAGATGAAAAGAAAAGAGTTGTTAAGAAGGGCTTCGGCAGCAGGTCTGGCAGCGATCGTGGCAGTGGGTACAAGTGCGTGCCAGCAGACGAAGAAGGAAACCGGGGCGCCGACGGAAGCAGTGACGGAGGCGGCGGCAACCGATGCAGCGCAGACGGAAACCGAAGCCAGGGAAACGGAAACCGCGGCGGAAACGGAGACGGCAGCCGAAGCGGTGGCAGCGGCGGAAGAGACGGCAAACGAAGCAGAGGCGGCGGAAGAGACAGCATCCGAAGCGGCAGAAGAAGCGAAAACTGACGCGGACGGCGCTGCAGCGAGCCGCTACCAGGTAACGGAAGAAAACCAGAACAAGGAGCTGGTGATGAACGACCAGCCGGAATCCTCCTACTGGTTCCCGGAGCAGCTTCTTGAGTGGAATGCAGAAGAGGACGAGGATCTGGAGTATAATGTCAGCACGGTTCCGCTGGCAAAGCGTGTGGATAAGGAAAATCTGACTCCGGTAAACAGCACGCAGAACACGGACACGAAGGTGATGGCGATCTCCATCATGAACTCCAGCACGAGCGGAAATGCGCCCCACGGTCTCAATTCGGCTAACTGCAACATCTTTACTTACTGGCAGTATGTGGATGAACTGGTATACTGGGGTGGCTCTTCGGGCGAAGGTCTGATCGTTCCGCCAAGCCCGGATGTGACAGATTTAGGACACAAGAACGGTGTTCCGGTAATTGGTACTGTATTCTTCCCGCAGGGCGTTGCAGGCGGCAGGATGGAGTGGCTGAACACTTTCCTTGCGCAGGCTGAGGATGGAAGCTTCCCGATGGCGGACAAGCTGATCGAGGTGGCGCAGACCTATGGCTTTGACGGCTGGTTCATCAACCAGGAGACGGAGGGCACCGAGGAGGAGCCGCTGACGAAGGAGCATGCGGATGCGATGCAGCTCTTTATAAAATACTTTAAGGAAAAAGCGCCGGAGCTTCGTCTGGTTTACTACGATTCCATGACGGTCGACGGCGAGATGGACTGGCAGAATGCGCTGACCGACGCAAACGCAGCATACCTTGTGGACGGGGAGGGCAATGCGGTTGCAGACGAAATGTTCTTAAACTTCTGGTGGACAGATGAGGAACTGGCGGATGAAAAGCTGCTGGAGGCATCTGCAGAAAAGGCAGCAGAGCTTGCTATCGATCCGTATGATCTTTATGCGGGCATTGACGTGCAGGCAAACGGCTACAACACACCGATCCGCTGGGATCTGTTTGCAGACGGGGACGGAGCTTCTCATACCTCCCTCGGCATTTACTGTCCGAGCTGGGCGTACTTCTCCGCCTCCACGCTGGATGATTTCCACAAGAACGAAAATACCTTCTGGGTAAACAGCAAGCGCGATCCGTCTGTGGATGTGGAATATACCTCTGCGGATCAGTGGCACGGTGTTGCGACATACGTAGTTGAAAAATCGGCGATCACGGAGCTTCCGTTTATCACGAACTTCAACACAGGCAGCGGCTACAGCTTCTACAAAGAGGGCGAGCAGATTTCCACGCTTGACTGGAACAACCGCAGCATCGGCGATATTCTGCCGACCTACCGCTGGATGATCGACCAGGAAGAAAATAATCTGACTGCAGCATTCGACGTTGGAAATGCATGGTACGGCGGCACTTCTCTGAAGCTGTACGGCAAGACGGCGGCGGGCGCGTCCTCTGTGATCCACATGTACAGCGCAGATCTGCCGGTTGAGGAAGCAACGGTATTTACAACGACCGTAAAGGCAGATGCTGAGACGGATCTGAATGCGATCCTCACCTTTGACGACGGGACCACAGAGATCGTAAACGCCGATGCAAAGGCAGGCGAGGGCTGGACGACCATCGGCTTTGATATCTCCGAATATGCAGGAAAGAAAATCCGTGAGATCTCTTATGAGATTATCCCGGCGACGGAAAACAGCTTTTACCAGATCAATTTTGGAAACATTACGATCACAAACGAGACGGAGAAGGAAAACGCAGAGATCAGCAATCTTACGGTGGACGGTACGGAGTTTGACGAGGACGGTATGTACGCGGGCGTCCGCCTTTCCTGGGAGAGCACGCTGGAGGATTCCTGTTATGAGGTATATCGTGTGAACGATGACAAGACAATTTCTCTGCTCGGCGTATCGAACACGACCTGCTTCTATGTAAATACCCTTCCGCGCACGGGAGAAACAAACAAATCAGACTTTATGGTAATTCCGGTAAACGAGCTGCTCGCGGAGGGCGAGGGTGTGACCGTATCTATGGACTGGCCGGACAACAGTCTGCCGAAAGCAGCGCTGACCGCATCACAGACGCTTGTCGGACCGGGCAGCAAGGTAACCTTTACCAGTGCGTGCTCCCAGAACACGGAGAACGTTTCCTGGTTGATGCCGGGCGCAAGCGAAGAGACGGCAGAGGGCGAGAGTGTAAGCGTTACTTATGAGAACGAGGGCGTTTATGACGTAACGGTAACGGCAAAGAATTCCTCCGGCGAGGCGGAGCAGACCTATAACGGACTGATCGTTGTTTCCTCTGCGGTGGAAAAGGACGGCGCGCTGACACTGCTGTCCCAAGGCAGGGAAGTGGAAGCGACGGCTTATGTAAACGATAACGAGGCGCCGCCTTTCGCAGTGGACGGCGACGTGACAAAGAAATGGTGCGCAACCGGCACACCGCCTCATGAGATCACGATTGATCTCGGTGAGGAAGCGGCAGTCAGCCAGGTGAAGATTTCCCACGCGGAGGCAGGCGGCGAGGGCGCTGACATGAACACGAAGGCATACACCATTCTGGTAAGCAGCGACGGACTTTCCTTCACACCGGTGGCATCCGTCACAAAGAACACCAGCGGCGAAACGCTTGATACCTTCGCGCCGGTAAATGCAAGATATGTGAAGCTGTCGGTAGTGAAGCCGACGCAGGGGTCCGACACGGCGGCGCGTATTTACGAAATCGAAGTGTACGGCACAGAAACAGCGCTTGACGCGGAGGCGGAGACCGTGTCATGATAACAAGGGGCTGATCCCCGCATAAATGTGAAAAAGGACGGAGGGCCTGAACATGGCAGCAGAATTAAAGAACAGACAGATTCCGGAGTCGATCTGTCGCATACTGGATACCGTAAAGGAAGTATTTGCGCAGGAGCCGCAGGTATATGAGACATTTAAAAACTGCTACACAAATACCTTAAATACTGCCGTTCATCATATGGAGGACAATACGGTTTACATTGTCACGGGCGACATCCCGGCTATGTGGCTGCGAGACTCGGCGGCCTCCCTCCGTCCCTATCTGATTCCGGCAAAAGAGGACAAAAAGATCGCCGATATCCTGGTGGGCGCGGCGCAGCGCCAGGCAGAGTATATCTGCATTGATCCTTATGCGAACGCCTTCAACGCGGAGGCGAACGGAAACTGCTGGGAGAAGGACGAAACGGAAATGAACGACTGGCTGTGGGAGCGGAAGTACGAGATCGACTCGCTCTGCTATCCGATCCAGTTTGCGTATCTTATCTGGAAAAACACCGGCAGAACCGATCAGTTCACCCGTGCCTTTGCGGAAGCGGCGTGGAAGATTCTCACGGTGTTCCGGGTAGAGCAGTACCACGAGGAAAAATCGACCTACCGGTTTACAAGAAAAAATACCTACTACACGGACACTCTT
>ENA-OPAV01000173-OPAV01000173.1-human-gut-metagenome-genome-assembly--contig:-NODE-173-length-58583-cov-6.099713_pt1 | contig 58583 bp, 56 predicted proteins | sample MGYA00241056_ERZ501428 | MGnify/ENA primary metagenome ERZ501428 (study PRJEB25962, sample SAMEA2042621) | human gut metagenome | biome: human gut; feature: human-associated habitat; material: faeces... | reverse complement strand
GGCTGCCGGGGATGCTACATTATGGAGATATTACGAAGCTGAACGGGGCCATGCTGCCGCCGGTGGATATCATCTGCGGCGGCAGTCCGTGCCAGGACCTGTCCGTGGCCGGAGCGAGAGCCGGATTAGCCGGCGCACGCTCCGGCCTTTTTATGGAGCAGGTCAGGCTGGTAAAGGAGATGAGATATGCAGACCAATTACGAGGCAGAGCAGATATCCATGTACGACCTCGATACTTATTGTGGGAGAATGTGCCCGGAGCCTTTTCCAGCGGAACGCCCAAGGGTGAAGATTTCCGGATCGTCCTCGAAGAAATTGTCCGAGTTAAGTGCGATTCCGTTCATGTCCCTGGACCTTACCCATGGTCATGGCAATCTGCTGGGCGAATCCTATTGGGAGATGATTTCTCCTTGGCGTGGCGGTGCCTCGACGCTCAATACTGGGGTGTCGCCCAGCGACGCAAAAGGATCTTCCTTGTCGCAGATTTTGCAGGCAGATCCGCCGATCAAATACTATTTGTCCCCGAAAGCCTGCATGGGCATCCTGCGCCGAGCATCTGAACGCGGCAAGGAATTGCCGAAAAAGCTGGCGCGTGCACTGAAGATACAGGCAGGACTTATGCGGCCGGATGGTCAGCCTACTGGGTTGGATGCTTATCACATCAACCAGCGGGACGAGGGCATTGACCTGCACGGCGTGTCCGGCGCGCTGATGGCAACCACCAATATGCAAATGCAAACTTTTGTGACGCAGCCGGATGAAGGAGAAATTACAGCTTTTGCCGCCAATCAGCGGGATGAGGTGCGGGATCTGCACAACGTTGCAGGTGCGCTGCAAGCCAGTCCCGGCATGAAGCAGCAGACTTTTGTAGCCGCCGGTTTTTCTGCCGGTGCCGGAGCGTCTGCCGGAAGCATCGGCTACGGCGAGGAGTTGGCTCCTACGCTGAAAGGCTCGGCAAGCGGGAACTGTATGCCGTCTGTCCTGTGTCTCAACGATCAGGGCGGAAATGTCATGGAATGCTCGGAGAATGTGTCTGGTACGCTGCGGGCGCAGGAGCATGGACATCAGCCGCTTGTATATGAAAATCACGGCATCGACAGCCGCTACACCGGTCCGCACAAGGTAGCGCCCACGATGTCAGCCCGTTACGGCACAGGCGGAAACAATGTGCCGCTGGTGGAGCAGGAGCCTGATACTATTTGCATCGCCGGGAATACCGTGGATCGCCAGCCGCAGAACGGCGGCAACGGCCTCGGCTGTCAGGAAGAGCTTGCCTATACGCTGACTGCTATGGATCGCCACGCGGTCTATGCCCGTCAGCGGGTGGATGAATTCAAGGACTGCGAGGTGGTCAGCACCCAGAGCGCCCGACAGCATAAGGATGCCACCGACCTCGTCTGCCAGCAGGCAGAAGCCTGCGCCTATCTCATCCGCCGCCTGACTCCGTTGGAGTGCGAACGGTTACAGGGCTTTCCGGACGGCTGGACGGATATCCCCGGCGCGTCTGACAGCGCCCGCTATAAGGCGCTGGGCAACAGCGTGGCGATCCCCTGTGTGGAGTTCATCATGGGGCGGATCGTCGCAGTCCTGCGGGCGGTATAGGCGCCTTGGTGATATTGCTTCCATTTCACATAGCTTCTTCGTGGAGTTTGGTGAATAGCTTTCCATGACTTCTTTCGATATGCTTTGCTTGCAAAATCAAGGAAAGGAGCAGGCCGATGGAGGGCAAAAAGAACCTCTGCGCCATGATACCGGCAGAGCTTCACGCTAAAATCATGGCAGAGAAAGAAGAAATGGAGCTGGCGACGCTGGCAGAATATGTGGAGCGCATCTTCACCGAACACTTTGAAGGAGGTGGCGGAATGAAAGCAGAGCGGACCTTGGCGGTACAGATCCCGGCAGAACTCTTCGATAGACTGAAAAAGTATCTGGCAGCACACAACCTCAAGCAGAAGCAATTCCTCATCCAGCTCATTGAGAATGCGCTGGACAATGCAGAAACGGAATAACCAAGTAACAGGAGCGGCCGCAGGAAAACCTGCGGCCGCTCTGCATCTCATAGGAGGTGAGAGCAATTTATATTTACCCCGAAAATCTGACGGCTCGGCCCATGCTGTGGCTGTGGGCGCTGCGGGATGTGGCGTTTATCGGCATCGGACTGCTGCTGTCGGCAGTGGCACTGGCCCAGACCGGCGCTGTCGTCCCCATGGTGGTCACGGCGGCGCTGGCCTTTCTCTGCATTCGGCATGACGGCGTCAGTATGCTGGATTTCCTGCGCCACGCCGCAGTGTTTTTCTTTTTCGGGCAGCAATACTACGAGTGGAGGGAACCGACATGAAAAACAGAAAAAAGTCCACCCGCCAGCTGGTGGGCATCGAGGACATCGTGGCAGGCGGCGTTCAGACTGCGGACGGCGAGCTGACCTTTTATCTTGTGCAGCCCACCAACCTGAACGTCCTGCCGGATCAGGGCGTCCGGTCGCGGGTAATGGCGCTGCTGAACGTGCTGAAGGCCATGGCGGAGATAGAACTGCTGGCACTGGACTCCAAGGAGTCCTTTCAGGACAACCGGCAGTTCTACCGCCAGCGGCTGGAGCAGGAGGACAATCCCGCCATCCGCAGGCTGCTGGCACAGGATCGGCAGCATCTGGACGACACACAGACCATGATGGCGTCCTCGCGGGAGTTCTGCTTCGTACTGCGGCAACGAAAAACGGACGGCGCTGTTCACTATGCCGCCGTGGAGCAGCAGCTTCGAGACAGCGGCTTTACCGTGCGGCGTGCCGAGGGGCAGAAGCTGCTGGAGCTGCTGGCGATCTACTTCGAACAGAATGCCACCCATGAGAGCTTTGACCTTGTGGATGGCGCACGGTGGCTGACAACGGAAACGGAGGAATAAAATGCGGATACTGAAAATTGAACCGGGGAAAGCACCCTATGTGAAGGAGATGGCGGACGGACTGGAAGCCATCCAGCAGGAGGTGCAGGGGCTGTTCCAGCCGGTGTATATGGAGGACGGCGTGCTGCTCTGCTGCAACGATGAGGGGAAGCTCAACGGCATGGCACCCAATCGGCGGCTGGAGGATGACATCATCTGCGGGCCGTTCTTTCTGGTGGGAGACGATCTGGAGGGCGGTCTCTGCTCCCTGACGGACGAGCAGGTGGCGCGGTATATGGAACTGTTCCGTGAGCCGGAACAGTTCACCGGACAGGAGCCGGAGCTGGAGCCGCGCATAGACTTCTATTTGCTGTGATGGGAGGGCATATGAAAAACCCTTTTCGGAAAAAAGAACCCACCCCGCGGGAAGCCTTCCTGCGCACCTATCTGGACTGCATCGCGCCGGGTGTGGTGAAGTTCGAGGTGGATCATTACATCTTCGGCAGCACTTATCGCTGCGTATGGGCGCTGCGGGAATATCCCGCCAGCACCGAGGCGCAGGCCATCCTGCGGCACTTAGGCGAGAAAAGCGGCGTGACCCTGCGGATCTACTGCCGGCAGGTGTCCCCCGGCGAGGAGGATCGGATCATCGACAACGCCAATAAGAAGAATAAGCTGGACGGCTCAGATCCCAACAAGCTGCGGCAGACCGTGGAGGCCGAAAGCAACCTGCGGGATGTGGCGGAGCTGGTGCATAAGATGCATCGGGAGCATGAACCACTGCTCCACTGCGCCGTGTATCTGGAGATGACGGCGGACAGCATGGAAGGGCTGAAGCGATTGCAGACCGATGTGCTGACAGAGCTGGTGCGCTGCAAGCTGAATGTGGACAAGCTGCTCCTGCGGCAGAAGCAGGGCTTTTGCTGCGTCAGCCCCGTGGGACACAACGCTCTGGGGCGGGAATTCGAGCGGGTACTGCCTGCCGGCAGCGTGGCCAACCTGTATCCCTTCAACTACTCCGGCAAGACCGATCCCAAGGGCATCTACATCGGCAAGGATAAATACGGCAGCAATATCGTGGTGGACTTCGACCGCAGGGAAAGCGACAAGACCTCCGCCAACATTCTCATTCTCGGCAACAGCGGTCAGGGCAAGAGCTATCTCATGAAGCTGTTGATCTGCAATCTGCTGGAGGCGGGAAAATCTGTCATCTCACTGGACGCCGAGCATGAACTGGAGGAGCTGTGCGGGAATTTAGGCGGCTGCTTCATCGACCTTATGGCCGGTGAGAAGCGCATCAATGTGCTGGAGGTGCGGTGCTGGGATGAGGGAGACACTTCCGAAACAGACGAGTCCGTCCCCGAGGCGTTCCGCAAGTCCACGCTGCTGGCGCGGCACATCTCCTTCCTGAAGGATTTCTTTCGCGCCTACAAGGAGTTCTCCGACCCTCAGTTGGATACCATCGAGATCATGCTGTCCAAGCTGTATCAGAAGTGGGGCATTACGGAGGAAACGGACTTCCGGCAGCTTGCGCCGGAGGATTATCCCATCCTCTCCGACCTGTACGCACTTATGGAGGAGGAGCTGCGGCACTATCAGGCGGGCAGCCTGTATACGCGGGAGCTGCTGCAGGAGGTGCTGCTGGGGCTGCACTCCCTGTGCATGGGCGCGGACGCGCCGTTCTTCAACGGACATACCAACATTACCGGCGACAGGTTTCTTGTGTTCGGCGTAGGCGGCATGCTGACGGCGGCCAAAAGTCTGCGGAACGCGCTGCTGTTCAATGTGCTGGCGTATATGTCGGACAGATTGCTGACGGCGGGCAACACAGTGGCGGCGTTGGATGAGCTGTATCTGTGGCTATCCAATCCCGTGGCCATAGAATATATCCGCAACTGCCTGAAGCGTGTACGGAAGCGGGACTCCGCCCTGCTGATGGCGTCCCAGAATCTGGAGGACTTCGATCAGGAGGGTGTGCGGGAGATGACCAAGCCGCTGTTCGCCATCCCGCCCCACCAGTTTCTGTTCAATCCCGGCTCCATCGGCAGACGGTTCTATATGGATATGCTGCAATTGGACGAGGCGGAGTTTGAGCTGATCCGCCACGCGCGGCGTGGCGAGTGCCTGTTCAAGTGCGGCGCGGAGCGGTACCTGCTGGAGGTGAAAGCACCGCCCCACAAGGCGGCGCTGTTCGGCACGGCAGGTGGCCGCTGATGGCGTCCCCTGTGTTGGCACGGCTGGCGACGGCTTTGCTGGCCAGCGAAAAAGGCCGCAAAACGGTAGGGTGGGTCATCGCCCTCATCCTCTCTCCGTTGATCCTGCTGACAGCGTTCCTGTGCTGCTTCGGCACCGCCGCGGTGGAACACAATGATTTTGCCGTGTCCGCGTCCTTCTATAGACCGGCGTTCTCAGACAAGATCCCCGCGGAATACAAAAATCACATCTCCGAGATGCGGACAGCTTTTACCCTTCTGGATGCGGCGACAGCCGCCGTGAATGCCAAGGCGGAAAGCGGCGGCCTTGACCCTTTGCAGGTCAAGGCTATCTTCTTTGCCCTCTGTTTTGGAGACGAAGCGCCTACCCGCCGCGCCGCCGCCAACTTTGTGGACTGCTTTTATGAATGGCAGGAGCGCACCCGTACCACCACCGTCACGGACGAAAACGGCAACGTGACCGTGCAGACAGAGACCTACGAAGTAGCGGTACCGCTGCCGCTGGCCACGGTCTATGAAAAGCTGACAGCGTGGCAGGGCGAGCCGGTGACAGAGGAGGACAAGGCCAACGCCGCCCACATCTACACCATGGTAACAGGCAGCAGCGGCGGCGATACCTTTAACGGCGCATACGCTGCGGGCGGCAGCGCACCGGTGGAGCTGGATGCCGCCATGCTTACGGATGCGTCTACCAAAAACGCCGCTGACCTTGTGACCTATGTGACCAACGCATGGAACTCCGGCTGGGGCTATGTGTGGGGTACCTACGGACAGGTGCTGACACCGGAGCTGCTGCAATACAAGCTGACGCAGTACCCGGAGGGCGTGGGAGAATACGCCGCGTTCATCAGGGCCAACTGGCTGGACAAGCGCACCGCCGACTGCGTGGGACTGATCAAGGGCTACGGCTGGTTGGATGGAGAGACCATGGAGATACAGTACGGCAGCAACGGCATGCCGGACATCGGCGCCAACGAGATGTACTACAACGCCGTGCGCAAGGGCGCGATCCAGACCATGCCGGACACGCCGGGACTGGCGGTGTGGAAGCCGGGACACATCGGCGTATACATCGGCAACGGTGAAGTGATAGAAGCCATGGGTACCAAGTACGGCGTGGTGAAAACACAGCTTGAGGGTCGCGGCTGGACGCACTGGCTGGAGATCCCGTATATCAAGTATGATTAAGGAGGCCAACATGAAGAAAGTGAACATCACCCTTGCTTTTGATGAGGACAAGCTGGACGCGCTGGAGTTTTCTCTGAAAAAAGAGAATTCCTCTGTGCAGAGCCGTATGGAGGACGCGCTCCAGCAGCTCTATGAGAAAACTGTGCCGGAACCGGTGCGGGAATATCTGGACAGCAGGGCTGCACCCACTGCCAAGCCCAAGCGCCCGCCCAAGGCTGCGAAGCCGCAGGCAGCTTCTGCCGAGATAAAGCACGCGCTGCCTGCCGTTGCGCCGGCTGGTAGTGGTGCGGTGAAGGAGGTAAAGTAGCATGGCGGATTCTGTGGACATCATGCTGTGGATCGACCGGAGATGGAAGGCTGCTATCGAGAAGCACCTCAAGGATAAAACCTTGCAGGAGCATCTGGAGAATGTGCTGGACGACCTGTGCGATCAGCTCCCGAGGCAGGAGTACGATCGTATCAGCCGGGAGATTTGGCAGGAGGATCTTGCCGCGCGGCAGGCGGAGGAAGCAGCCCGCACCTATGCCGCCTATCATGTGACAGAGAATGGACGTGAGTGGTATTTCAAAACAACACCCGGCGAGGAATTGCTGACTGCAGCCCAGAAGCTGCGGATCTATACGATGTGCAGAAACAGTACTGCGCCGAATCTGTTTATCAAAATGCTTGCGGATGGTCGACCCATCACGGCAGAGGAATACGATGAGCTAATTGCACTCCGTATGGAGAACACCGGTAAAGTCACCGGTGTATTCGACATCAGTTTTGATAAGCAGGAATTCTCCGCGGTCAATATTATGGACGGATGGCAAAGCTGGTCCATACGGGATATGTCCACGGCAACCTATCATGCCACCCGGCCACAATTTGCATCCAATGATGAGAAATGGCGCAAGCTGCTTGAGCATCTGGGCGGCAAGGAGCTCACGTCGGCGGGGCATCTCTCCGCACAGAATTTTTCGTTCAGCGATGAGGTCATGATGGAAAACGGGAAGCTGAATTTTTATGTGCAGGCGGACTTCGATGTGGATGCCGCCTTTGGTACATTTGTGTGTACGGATGAGAATGATGACTGGCTGAATATCTATGCCAACTACGATTTAGAGCGTGGCACTGTCTGCGATACGCTGGAGCTGAATCTCTGCAAAGCGGACGGCTCTGAGAAGAATTGGCACTATCCGCTCAATGCTGCGGAGAAAGAAGTACTGCTTCGTAAGATGGAGGAATACTGCCAACAGCAAAACGGCATGAGCCTGCGCGATTTCGCCAGGCAGCTTCAAGAGGAGCCGGGGCCGACGCCGCAGATGCAGATGTGACCACCGCGTTTGCCCCTGTGAGCCGTTTTGTGACCTTGCAGGGACGCGGGAGGGTAACCATAGCGGCCCCGGCTATTGGGAGCGGTTTTGGGCGGATTTCGGAGAGCTTTCGGTGCGCCGAAAGATGGGCAGGTGAAAGGGGTGGGGTCGTAAACGCCCCACCCCGCCCACTTCTGCCCGCAGTGCGGACAGTTTTGAGGAAAACGCACGGGGGTCATTCGGACAAAAAATCAGCCTGCAAGGAGCCGGTAATCAGAAAAACCGCGTGATCACGGGATAATCAGCGGGGTCATGCCGCGATTTCAGGGAGGTGAACACCAATGGCAACGAATAAGAAAAAGCACGCCTTCTGGCTGACGCCGGAGGCAAAAACTATGGTGGAGGAAGATGCTCGTGCGGACAACTGCGGCAGCCAAAGTGAGTTCGTAGAAAAAGCCATCCGCTTTTATGACAGCTATCTGCACACCAACAGAGTCAGCGCATTTCTGCCAAAAGTGCTGCTGGATGTGCTGGAAGGCTCTCTCGGTGTCTACTGCGGGCGGGTGGGCAAGCTGCTGTTCAATTTGGCGGTGGAACACAGCATCACCAACCACCTGTTGGCGGAGGACGCTGATATGGACGCCGAAATGTACCGCAAGTATCGTGGGTACAGCGTCCGGGAGGTGACCGATACACAGGGCGCGTTCTCCTTCCGGGACGCCCTGCGGCTGCACCGGAGGCAGTAACCCGTGGCGCGGCTGATACAGAAAAGCGGCTACTTCAAAGGCGGCAGCGGCGTAGGATATATGAGATACGTCGCCCAGCGTGAAGGTGTAGAGATCACAAGCGACACCGGGCCTGTGACACAAATGCAGCAGAAGCTCATCGCAAAGATACAGAAGGACTTCCCTGATACGAAGGACTCCTTCGAGTACGAGGACTATCTCATTACACCGAATCGTGCTACCGCGTCAGCATATATCGACGCCGCACTGGATAGTCACCTGCACGAAATGGAGCCGGAGAGTGGCTATATGAAATACATTGCTCAGCGGCCCCGTGCTGAGAAGCATGGTGGGCACGGCCTGTTCAGTGCAGTGCCGGTCACAGACCTGAACAAAGCCGTGGCAGAATTGGACGCCCACACAGGCCGCGTGTGGACATTCATTTTTTCTCTGCGGCGGGAGGATGCCGTGCAGACCGGCTACAACAACGCGGAGGCTTGGCGTACCCTGCTGCTCCAGCAGTCCGGCACACTGGCGGAGGCGCTGCGCATCCCGCAGGACAAGCTGCGGTGGTACGCAGCGTTTCATGACGAGGGGCATCACCCCCACGTCCACATGATGGTGTGGTCGGACGATCCGCGGATGGGACACCTGACGAAAAAAGGCATCTTCTCTATGCGCTCCAAGCTCACCGGCACCATCTTCCGGGAAGAGCTGAAGGATGTCTACATCCGCAAAGAAGAAATCTATAAGCGCAGCATCCAAACGGCGCAGGACAAGCTGCTGGAGCTGACCGCGCAGATGGAACAGCGGGCCTGTCCGGATACAGGGATAGAGCAGATGATGCTGGAGCTGTCGCAGCAGCTCTCCCAATTAAGCGGCAAACACCAGTACAGGTATCTGCCCAAGCCGGTAAAGGCCACGGTAGATGCCATCGTGGACCGGCTGGCACAGCTGCCGGAGGTGGCGGCGTGCTATGCGCAATGGAATCAGGTGAAGGACGAGCTAGTGCGGTTTCATAATCAGAACCCGCGCCAACATCTGCCACTATCCCAGCAGAAAGAGTTCCGTGTGCTGCTGAATGCCGTCATCCGGGAAGCGGAGAATATGCCGACACGATCCTCAGTCGTGTTACATGAAGAACCTCCGGATTTGGAAGAAACGGACACACCAGAGTACCCAGCACACACTCCACCACAGGGAAATACACAGATACCGCAACGGACAGAGGACGTACCGCAGCAGGCCGGTACGCTTTCCGCTACCATTCATCTGCTGTATCACATGAGCCGCATTTTCCGTCACGACGCATTGATCTCGCCCACCACGCTGCGTATCGACTCCAAGCGCCGCAGACGATTACAGGAGAAGCGTATGGCCATGGGCCGCAAGAGGGACGACCACGAGGAAGCACAGCGGCAGGAGCAAATGACATCATGAATCCATTGCGGCTACCAAAGTTTTTCTTCCGTTTTTATCGGCTATGTGGTATGCTAAAAATGAGGTGATGACCGATGACCGCAAAGCAACTGAGTCGCCGCGTGGCTGCCGTAAAAACGGCGGATGCGATTAACGCCATTGAGGGCGTTCCTGTTTCCGACTATGCCCGCACGCTATCCCTTTGTTGGGCGCGGGGCGAGATCACGGGTGAGCAGATGAAAGCCGCATTGCTGGCTTCTCACCGGAGAATGGCCGAACAGGTGAAGTACCATGCCTGACATTTATCTGTATGATGATGCGCCGATATTGCGCAACAAGCTACAGATCAAGGATGAGAAAACACTCGAATTGATTGAAGCGGAACAGTCTCGTGCCAACATGATGTTGCTCTATGAACAGGGGTTTCATGATTTTTCTCCGGATGGCTTATGCCAGATACACCGGTTTTTGTTTGGCGACATTTATGACTGGGCCGGACAGTTCCGTGTGATCAACATAGAAAAACGGGAAAAATTGCTGGGCGGACGAAGCGTGTGGTATAGCAATGATGAGAACATCGCGCAGGATCTGCAAAACGCCTTTGACACAATTAATAGTAAGAAATGGGATGCTTTCTCACAACAGGAATTTGCCCATGAGTTGGCGATGACTTTTCCAAAAGTCTGGCAGACGCATCCGTTCCGCGAAGGAAATACCAGAACCGTCGTTATGATGATGACATTCTTCGTGGAGGATCACGGCTACTATATGGATCAGGAGCTGATGGCACAGAGTTCCGGATATGTCAGAGATTCCTTTGTCATGGCATCGCTGGATCAGTTTTCTGAGTATGAGCATTTGGAGAAGATTTTGCTGGATGCCATTTGCGATGAACCTGTTAAGTATGATGAAGTCCCGTCTGCAAATGAATACAGAAGCACATCACAGGAGAAATATCGGAAATATCAAAAAGAGAAGTACACACCGGAACCTCATTATCAACGAGAAGAATAGAAAGAAGCGGGTCGCCATGCGGCTCGCTTTTTACATGAGGAGGATTATGGGAAAATTTATCTATTTCACATCCGCGGAGAAACGGCAGGCCAACGAGGTTGACCTGCCGTCTTTTCTTCGTGACCGGGGCGAAAAGCTCATCATGGCTGGCCGGGAATACCGGCTGGCCAGCGACCACAGCATCACCGTGCGCGGCGCCAAGTGGTACGACCATGCCACCCGGCGAGGCGGCGGGGCGGTCGGCTTCGTCATGGCGTTCTACGACAAGACCTATCCCGAAGCGGTGACCATGCTGCTGGGGCGGGACGGCCAGGGCATCATCCCCATCGTCAAGAAGGAGCTGGAGTCGAGAGAGCCGAAGCCCTTCGCGCTGCCGGATGCCTATCTCAATATGCGGCGGCTCTATGCCTACCTGACTACTCACCGGCGCATCGACCGCGACGTGGTCACGGAGTTCGTGCGGGAGAAACTGCTCTACGAGGACGCTCTGCATCACAACTGTGTGTTCGTGGGGCTGGATGAAAATGGAGAGGCCAGGCACGCCCATCTTCGCAGCACCAGCAGTCAGGGCAAAGTGTTCCGCATCAATGTAGAGGGCAGCGAGGCGAAGCATAGCTTCCACAAGGATGGGGCGGACTGTTCCCTCTATGTATTTGAAGCCCCCATCGACCTGCTGTCGCACATCACGCTCTATCCGGCAGGCTGGCTGGAACACAGCTATGTGGCCTGCTGCGGTACGTCTGTTCAGCCGGTGCTGGAGCGGCTGCGGCAGAATCCGAAGTTGAATATGGTCTATCTCTGCCTCGACAACGATGAGGCGGGCGAGGATGCCTGTGAAAACATGATGGAGGTGCTGGAGGAGATGGATGTGGACGTGGAGCGTCTGCGTCCGCAGGGAAAAGACTGGAACGATGACCTGTGCGCGAAACGAGGCGGCCATGGATAACCTCTGGATACTCTTTGCGGCGGCAGGCGTCATGGTATCCGTCATCGGCGGACTGGCACTGCTGGGCGACCACTACACGCTGAACAATATCAAGTCCAAGACCGTAGGCGACGGGCAGCATGGCGCGGCACGGTGGGCGACCGATGCGGAGATCCGCAAGACCTATGCCCTCGTCCCCTTCCAAGTGTCGAACTGGCGGGCAGGCAAAAATCTGCCTGAAGCGCAGGGACTGGTGTTGGGCAGTATCAGCGGCAAGCACGGCATCACCGCACTGGTAGACAAGGACGATGTGCATTGTCTTATGATCGGTGCATCCGGCGTGGGTAAGACGGCGTATTTCCTGTATCCCAATCTGGAGTATGCCTGCGCCTGCGGTATGAGTTTTTTTGCTACGGACACAAAGGGTGACCTCGCCCGCAACTACGGCGCAGTGGCGGAGAAATACTATGGCTATCATGTTTCTGTAGTGGATCTGCGCAATCCCACGCGCTCGGATGGCTACAATCTCATGACCCTCATCAACCACTACATGGATGAGACACGGGCGACCGGCGGTCTTGCCGCCCGTGCCAAAGCGGAGAAGTACGCCAAGATACTGGCCAAGACCGTCGTGTCTCCGAACGGCGACACTGACTACGGGCAGAACGCCTATTTCTACGATGCGGCGGAGGGCTTGCTGACCTCCGTAGTGCTCCTGCTGGCGGAGTTCCTGCCACCGGACAGCAAATGCCCCACGGAACGCCGACATATCGTGTCCGTATTCAAGCTGGTGCAGGAGCTGTTGGCTCCCTCCGGCGTTCGCGGCAAAAACTGGTTCACGCTTCTAATGGACAGACTGCCGGACGTACACAAGGCCCGGTGGTTTGCCGGTGCAGCGCTGGATGCCTCCGAACAGGCAATGGCCTCCGTCATGTCCACGGTGCTGTCCCGGCTCAACGCCTTCCTGGACTCGGAGCTGGAGCAGGTGCTATGCTTCGACAGCACCATCAATGCCGAGCAATTCGCGGCAGAAAAATCCGCCATATTCTTGATCCTGCCGGAGGAGGATGCGACCAAGAACTTCATGGCGGGCTTGATGATCCAAACGCTGGCGCGTGAGCTGTTCGCGGTGGCGGACGATGGCGGCGGGCGGCTTCCGAACCGCGTCATCCTGTTCTGCGATGAGCTGGGTACCATGCCTGCCTTTGACATCCTGCCGCTGTTCAGCGCAGGCCGTTCCCGCGGACTGACCATGGTACCCATCATCCAATCGCTGGCGCAGTTGGAGAAGAATTACGGCAGAGAAGGCGCAGAAATATTGACTGACAACTGTCAGGACACCATCTTCGGCGGCTTTGCGCCCAACAGCCAGACGGCGGAGCAACTGTCCAAATCTCTCGGTAGCCGCACGGTACTCAGCGGCTCCGTCAGCAAAGGAAAGAACGATCCCAGTCAAAGCCTACAAATGATGGAGCGCCCGCTGATGACGCCGGATGAGTTGAAATCCATTCCCAAGGGCAGCTTTGTGGTGATGAAAACCGGTACACATCCCATGCAGACAAAGCTGCGGCTGTTCCTCGATTGGGGCATTACCTTCGATGCGGTCTATGCCACGCCGGAACACGCTGCCCGACCGGTGGCCTACGCCAGCCGCGCCGAGCTTCTGGACAGCATCGACCGGACTTATCCAAAAACGCAACCCACCTTAGCGCCTTCCCCCGGCAAACGGGAAACGCACCGCCAGCGCAGCGGTCAGACCTACGAGGAGGGTACGCCATGAGCTACTTCGGAAGCATCTACGCCGACATGGAGCTGCCCCACCGGGCAAAGACGGTCTATATGTACCTGAAGGATCGCTCCAACGCCGGCAATACCTGCTGGCCCAGCGTCCGCACCATTGCGGCGGATCTGAAGCTATCCCGCCGCACCGTCCAGCGGGCGCTGACGGACTTGGAGCGCCACGGCTTTCTGGAACGCACCCACCGCCGTCGCCCCAACGGCAGCCTGACCAGCAGCCTGTATCGCATCAAATGAACGCAGAAAGAGCGCACCTCCCGCCAAGGGGGAGGTGCGCTCTTTTGCTGACGCAAGGGTAGCGTCACCATGGCGCACCCAGAAGGACTCACTCTATCGGAGGGAGTTAGGACAGAGAAAGAACAGGTATAGAAGCTCTACATAGCAGCAGAGCGCACCGTGAGGTACGCTCTGCTGTCGTATAAGGGTCAAATTTTACCAATACTTGGGGTACTTGCTGGTGCTCTGCTGTTTTTCGGCATACTGCCACCAGGGAACTTGGGTGGCGAAATCAGTCAGTTTATCCCAGAACTGATCGGCCAGCGTCCCCTTGTCCACGTAGACCGTGACAGTAAAGGTTACACCGTCAAATTCCAGCCAGTTCTTCTTTGCCACCTGCTCAAAGAAGTTTGTCAGCTCCTCGCCTGTGGGATTGGGAGCGATGTAATCAAAGTCAATATCCGTGATGAAGCAGGCCGTGATCTGGAAGACCATGTCCTCTCCCTTCACCGAGAGGTAGACATACGGGTTCTCCTTCACATAGTCCGCATCCATATACCGATGGAGCTTCGTGAGCTTGGGACCGTCCGGGTCACAGTTGCTGGCAGAGTGACCGAAGATGACGGTATTCCTGTCCAGCTTGCTCCGGCTGCTCAAGCGGTTGTCACAGTGGGCATAGTAGCAGCCCCATTCGCTGTAGTTCTCGTTCTCGTCCTTTTGCAGGTAGTAAGCGTTGTCCTTCGCCTGCACCACGGGGTCGTCCACCTCGGCATCGGGCATATATAGCCACACCACGGCGTCGGAGTATTTCTTTCTTGCGTCCTTCAGCTCCTTTTGCCGGTCCACGGTAGGGATGATCTCACCGGTGGGCTGTGGCTCGGTCACCTCGGGTACGCTGGGATATTCCTCTTTCTGATGGCAAGCGGTGGCACTGATCGCCGTCCCCATCAGCATAATGGCGACAAAGGTTCAAAACGGAAATCGAGTGATCTTTTTCATAGTGTTTTCTTCTTCTGCGTGGAAAGGCGGCATGGCTCATGGGTTGTGAATGGTGCGCAGTGTTTCCTGTGGCAAAAAAGGAACAGCGCGGAGGCCGGTGTTGTTGACCGTCCGCCGCGCTGTCCTTTGCCTGTTGTGGAATTATGCCAGCGTATGGATGATCTGGCAGTTGCTTGATTTATTCAGCCATGGCCCTCCAGAGAAATGCCACGCTTTGGCTGCAAGTGCAGTCACTTTCCTTGCGGTGATGATATTTCTTGCCGCTGGGTTAGCCCAGCTTTGCCCACGTCAGGGGGCCGACGATGCCGTCCGCACCCAGACCGTTGGCCTTCTGGAACGCCAGCACGGCGGCCTTTGTCTTGCTTCCGAAGATGCCGTCCACGCTGCCGCAGTCATAGCCCAGCGCGTTCAGCAGCTCCTGCAGCTTGCGCACCGCGTCTCCGCGGGAGCCGTAGGACACCATGGGACGCCCGACGACGGTCGTCGTCTCCACAGGCATGGCGGGGCTGACGCCGTAGAGCTTGCCCCAGGTGAGCTTGCCCACGATGCCGTCCACGCCAAGGCTATTGGCCTTCTGGAAGGCAGTCACCGCCGCATAGGTCTTGGCTCCGAAAATGCCGTCCACGTTGCCGGAGTTGTAGCCCAGCGCGTTCAGCTTATCCTGCAGCGTCTTGACAGCGTCGCCGGTGCAGCCTCTATACAGCATAGGCATATCGGGTACCACTGCCGCCGTGGGGGCGTAGTAGCTGCCGCCGCCACCGCCGCCGGTTGCCGGGATAGTTTCGGTTGTCATCGTATAACCGCAGACGGTGCATTCCTTATGCTTTGTGCCGCTTGTGGTAGCTGTTGCCGGGGTGTCGGTGATCCAGTCGCTTGCGGTATGAGCTGCTTCCTTAGACTTTGCGCCGCAGGAACATTCATGCCAGTGCTTGTATGCGTCGGATTTCCATTCGGTGCCGTAAGTGTGGGTGTGCGAAGCTTCAAGTGGAGTCAGCTTGAAGATAATCACTGCAGTAACACCGTCAGATAAAAGATCTACAGCTTCAGCCGCTTTGCCGTCTAATTTGGCACTAGCCGCGGCCAAATCCTTCAATGTAGAGCCGTCTGCCGCTTTAACAAAGACAAAAAGATCATAGTCTGCCCCGGCCTCCAACTTCTCGTCTGGAGCAAGAAATCTTACCGTTATTGTGCCGCCGATCCCTTCACCATCTGGAATTGCAATCTGATAGCCTTGATTATATTCGCCGCTTCCTTCGCCGCTTCCAGAAAACACTACACCCGGTGTAGTGATTTCTACAGAAATATCACCGGCTTTGTTGCCAACTGCATAGTTATCCAGTGTAAGGTCAACAGTTTTAAGCGGTTTAAGCAGGAAGCTGTACACTGCGTTGTTAGGCTGCATAAACATAGCTCCACCCGCTGTTCCGTCTAACGTTACATTTTCTCCCTTCAAACCCAAAAATGTATAGCCTTCGTCAGACTTAATGTGAACCTCGAGGAAGTATTCTACGCCTTCCTTTATAAGCTCATCCGCACCAAGACGCTTTATTGTTTCGCCTTCGAGATAACATAACACGTAGCTGCCACCTAAAGCAACACCACCCTCATCATAACAACGATAGGTATCGCCATAAGAAAAGTCTACTACATTTGGTGTAATGATTTTTACAGAAATATCGCTGGCTTTTTTGCCAACAGCATAGTTGCCCAGTGTAAGTTCGACAGCCTTAATTGATATATCACAAGGGATATAGGTTGCTTCTGCGGTTACATTACCTTCCGGCATAGTGAATTTCGCAGTGCTGTTGTTTTCAGCATCAACGGTAGCACCGGTAACAACCCACTTCTTAAATGCCCAACCTTCATCTCGTCTATCGTTCGCCTGCAGCACCACTTTATCACCGGGTTTCGCTTCTGTGATGTCTATATAACTTATATTTTTAGCCACACCGTTTGTTACGGTAATATCATACATCTGCGGCAATGTTGAGGATGTCACCTCATATTCCGGAGAATGAAAACGAGCAAGAGATGCAAAGCCGTCCTCAGCAAAAAGAGATTTCGATTCAATCTGCCACTCTACTTCATTGACGAAAAACCGCGGTTTTTCCGACAGCTTGTGGGTTTTGCCGCCTTCATCGTCTATGTAGACTTGGACAGAAAGCCTCCATGTTCCCTCTGTAAACGTATCCCCAGAGTAAACATTATCCCATTTTCCTGTCCCTGTGTTTTTCTTTTCCCAGTGAGTCATCGCAGCAATATATGCAGGGCTGCCTTCTGTCACTGTAAATGCCGGATAATTGGTCGGTTCGCCATAAGATGGTACATTAATTATCGCTGTGGCTTTTATGGTGTTAACCTCTTCGCGGGTACGGGTACCCTCCGCAAACGCCGTCATCGGCAGCATTCCCAGAACCATGACGCAGCAGAGTAAGAGACTGAGAACCCTATGCATTTTTTGTTTCATAAAGGTTTCCTCCTTTTGATAATCGATTTTCCATATCTTTTTCTATTCCGTCTCCCGGCGTATGGCCTCCGGGCGGATCATGAATGCTTTCAAACCTGACTGAAAGCGGAACTCGAATCATATCAATCAGAACCACCGCCTTTCCTTACAGACTGTCCATGACCGCAGCCATGTACTGTTCGGTCACGGTTCCAAAAAGGAAGGCGTCGATCAAACCGTCCCGTTTTGCCGACTTGACCTTTTCCGCCAGCTCGTTGTCTGCCTGATCGTCTACCAAAATGACGATCTTACAGTTCGGGTCGATTTTCTTGACCTTGTCCCGGATGGCGAGCCGTTCTTCCAGCATCCAGGGGGTGTAACCGGTCGCTTCCATTAACAAGGCATAGGGCTTGAAGGTTTTGCAGCGCTGCACGGTCTTGTCCGGATGCTCAGAGATTATGACCTGATAATCGTCCAGTTCCTGTGATAGCGTTCTCTGTATCGCCTTTGCGAAAAGCCCGCTCTGCATATCCAATAAGATTTTGCGCATATTCACATTCGCTCCTTCCTTGTTAGTTTACCTGCCTATGAACACAAGGCAAGGCGCTTATATATAGACTGCCTAAAGCGTGTTTGTACCGTTTACCCGGTATTATTTGCATAAAGCAGCTATGCTCTGACCTGCTGAAAACCGAAGTGCTTTTCGGCTGATACACAAAAAATCATTTTGTCAAGTACATTGTAAAGATTTTTTTCGCATTTTTCACTCCGAAAACGGAGGTTTTTGAAAAAGGGGCAAAAAAATACCCGGCTCATCGCAAATCAGATGAACCGGGGAATACAGGTATCTTTTTTATTCGTCTTTCAGAGCTGTGACGATCAGCTTGCTTTCTATTGCTGCCGCCATCAGCTCCTCCTTGCTGTCAAATCCGCAACGGCTGACCATATCGCGGATATGCCACCGTGCAGCGTCGCCGGTAATCCCCAGCTTCTGCCCGATCTCCCCGAAGCTCATGCCCCGGATATACAGACGCAGAATTTCAAGCTGTATCGGCTTAATCTCACTCGATAAGATATCCTCCAGCTCCACGGGCGGCGTTTCGCCGGGGAAACTGCGCTCTCCGTTCAGAACGCGCTCAATAACCGCCATCACTTCGTCGTCCCCGTGGTCTTTATAGCACAATCCGTCGGCACAGCCTGTCTTTGCCTTGGAAAGCACCTCCGGGTCAACCAGTGAAGTCATAATCACCACCTTGGTATTGGGGCAGCTCTCCTTAATCCGCTTTCCGGCGGCAAGCCCCGAATGTCGGTGGAGCGTCTGCACATCCATCAGCACAAGGTCAATCCCTTTATTGCAAAGCTGCTCCGCTTCAAAGGCGTCCCGTACAGCGCCGACCAGATGAAAGCGCTCGTCGGCTGTAAACAGCTTGACAAAGTGCTCCTGTATGTATTTGTCATCCTCAACGATCAGGAGATTGATCATAAATTGTCTTCCTCCTTCCTCGGAAGATACAGAGTAAGGGCAAACGCAGGTCGGTGAGAAATTATCATATCGCCGCCGGAAGCCTCTACACTCCTGCGCAGGGAGGAAAGGCCGCTGCCTTCCGTTATTTTATCCTTCGGCACTTCGCCGTTATTGGTAATCTGCACCTGCAGGATACCGATTTTCTCGGTGATCTTGACATTGACCCGGGTTCCTTTGGCATGACGGATACAGTTGGTAACGCACTCCCGCACGGCAGCCGTAATGAGCTGTTCTGCTGTGGTGTCAGGCGGAATATAGCCGTCCAGCGTTACCTTGACGCCGAGCTGTTTGGCTTTCTGCTGTGCTTCCTCAAAGGTTCCTTTTGCAGTGGAACGGCTTGCCGAAAGCATCCCGACAGCCTCCTGCAAATCCTTCAGCTTTTGCTTTGTCTCGGTAGAGGAGCTGTTCTTGACATCTTGAATGGTGAGTAAGCTGCTTCCGAGGGTGTCGTGAAGCCAGACCTTCAGGGTCAGGCTCTCTTTTTCCCGCACCTCGTCCTCCATGCGCGCATACATCTTTTGTAGCCGGAGGTTTACCTTTTTCAGTTCCTCGTTATTCTCCCGCAGACGAACGTTGCCTTCATAAAGCTCGGTCTCGTCATGGGCGGCAAGCTGGACATAACCTGAAAGTCCCTCACCGTCGAGTTCGCTGCGGCAAAAGCGGTAAATCCTGTCCTCCCAAGTTCTGTCGTCCCTAAAACGGTAGCAACCCGCTACATCCGTCATGGCCTCCACTTGGCTTTCCGATGGGGGCGAAGATAGGGCATCCGTCATGTCGCTGAGTGTCCGGGGAAGTCTATCTATCAGCAAGTGGGACAGTTCTGCCATCTTACGGTTAATCAGAATGATATGTCCGTCTGCGTCCGCAAACAAAAGTCCCACCGGAAGATCGTCAATCGCTTCCTTGACCGACCATTCGTTGATTTCCCGTTTGCTGCGCCGCATTTCCGCGATAAGACTTATGACGGAATATGCAAAGGCGGCGACAAGGATACAAATCAGAGCCGGCACCGGCAGATGAAAATCACTTTGGGTAACATGCTGATTATACCGAACAAGGAAGCAAAGCAGCACAAGTAATCCGTACAGCAGAAATCCGTCCAGTACAGTATGTATTACCGACCGGCGGTGGAAAAACCGGTACAACGGCAAAACAAGCTGTGCCAGCACGCCAAGCCAAGTGATAATAATCACCGCCATCTGTGCGTAATGAGAAAGTTCGCAAAAGCAGGTCATCTTCCGACACCTCCCCTCAGAGGCAGGATCAATTCCCACTCGTTCTCGTCCGACATCGCAACCGAAGCGTCCGGCCACTCTTTCCCGAGCGGACTCAGATCCTCCCTGCAGCCGACGGTTACACGGATACGAAGCACGCCTTCCACCACACTCACCGATACCGCGCAGGAAGTGATGCTGTCCAGCGCCGCTTCCACCGCGTCCTCGAAAAAGTCATAGGCGGCGGACGCAATCTCGCCGGGCAAATAGTCCCGTTCCGCATCTACAAACACCACACAGTGCGCTCCCATGGCTTTCAGGTAGCGGACAGATTCCTCAATGGCGTTTTTCAGTTCGCCCTGGGGAACGTCAAACCCGTTCTGGATGGAAAGCGTCAGGTGCTTTTTACGTTTGACATAGCCGCCGAGCACGGCGATCTTGGACAGAATGGCGTTTCCTTTTTCCGCGTCCCCGTCCACCAGCTCGTACTCCTTCATCAGCCGCGCAATGCGGTCGATCTGTTTCTGCGTGGAGGCGGTCAGCAGGTCATACAGTCTGTTCTGCTCCGCAGTCACCTTTCTATCCTTTTCCAGCACATACTCATGCCTCAGCATGGCGGTGCGTTCTTCCAGTTCTTCCTTGGTCTCAGTCAGCTCACGGCGCAGATTGGTAAGTTCGGATATATCCTCCGTCCAGACCGTATATCCGCCACCGATGGGCATGGTATGCAGAATCTTCCCTTCGGCAATCGAAATAGGGCCTGCCTTTGCCGCCACCATCTGTTCTACCGGGATCGGCTCTGCCTGCTGGGAGGCGTAGCGCACCCGGTATTGTTCATCCACGATTTGGGCACTGTTGCCGGTGGAGGCAACAAACATCTCGTCATACCGGATGTTGACCGGGAGCAGACCGCAGTGGATGCAGCTCTCCAGCACAGCGGAGAACAGCAGGCAGCAGGCCGCACTCAAGTCGCCCGCCAGGAACTTCGTCAGTGGGAAACTGATCATGTCACTCAGAATGTAGAATACGGACAGGAACAGAAACACCGCCATCGGAATGTATTCCTTGCGTTTACGGTAGGCTTTGCTTCGGACAAACATCAGGGCAAAGGCCGCAAAGGAACAGATGACGAACCAGGCGAACACCATCACATAGCCGGGGCCGCGCTGGTAATCGTGGTCCGAGAAAAACAATGCGTTTGCCGGGAACCGAAAGACGAACTGGTGCAGGTCATTGGTCATAACCATCAGGAACAGCAGCAGAGCAGGAATCTGAAGAATCTGGACATGGCGGGGCAGCCGGTAGTCCTCCGCTTTTCCGATGAACAGGGCGGCAAACAGCATGAACAGCGGTATGTAGACCAGGGGCAGATAGTAGAGATACCACAGGTATCGAATCGCATGAACGTCTGTTACGATATAGTATTTCAGAGCTTTGAAGTTCAGCCACAGGAGCATCAGGACCGCGACGCCGCAGAGATAACGCCGCGCCTGGGCCTGAACGATCCTGCGGTACAGCGATAAGCCCCAGGCGCTGATCAGGCTAATCTGAAGCACAACCCGGATAAAGTCCCGCAGCAGCGTGTTTTCCGTTAACAGATTCAGATTGACGAGGCGAATGGCAGCTGCTGTCAAGACCACCACCGCGACCAAAATGATTGTCCTTTTCTCCTGCTTCGCTTTCACTGGCCCGGCTCCTATCCAATCATCATACGGCAGACAGGGCACCTCAGTTGGTTGCTGCGCAACCAACTAAGGGGGTACCCCCTTAACAATACTCTGCTCTCTTTTCAGAGGACAGAGTATAATCTATCAGGTTAAATTATACTGAATATGGGTCAAAAAAGCAATACCACAAAACCTGTGCAGCGATTCTCCAATCATAATTATGGCAAGAGCGCGGACTACTCATTCCGCACTCTTACGAATCATTTATTTAGATTGATGGTATATGGCAGGACAGTCAGCGTGTCCGGGTCGATAATGATGACCGCCCGTTTCTTTTCGTATGCGTAGTTAATAGTGTAATATTTTACGCATCATTAAGAAGGAGGTGCGTCGCATGAAATCGTTTTGTGAGATTCTTCGGGAACTGCGGGAGGATCGGGATATGACCCAGGCCGATGTTGCAAATCTTCTCGGCACTTCGCAGCAATACTATTCCAAGTACGAAACGGGCAAATATGAAATGCCTATCCACTATGTTGTGCCCCTTGCAGACTTCTATGGGGTATCTGTGGACTATCTCCTGGGGCGCACGGCCTGCCGGGTACGCCTGGAGGAATATCAAAAGCCAATCGTCGCCGGGTACACGGCAGACGAGTTGCTGGCGGATGTACTGACGCTTGACCGCAAATGTCGAGAGAGTGTCCGCGAGTATATCGAATTGCAGATGAAAGCGAACCGGCAGAATAATGCTTGTCTGCTTAACCTTTGTTCCAAGTATAAGTCTTACATCTTACGATAGAAAGCTGCTGAGTAAGAGAATCAATATGGCGCAGAAGGATTGGGGGATGACAAGCGAACGGCTGTCGGACACCTGCCATACCAACGTGATTTATCTTCGGTAAATTAAAGGTGGAACGAAGATACCCCGTCTTCCCGTGTTCGTATCACCGTGTAAAACTTTGAATGTCTCGCCTAACATGAGATCACGAAAAATAGGAAAGACTCCGCATCGCGCGGAGTCTTTCCTGTTTTATAGAACCCTTCCCACGATCCGAAACTCGGTTTCCGGCTGCACTGGCTTAGGAGGGTAGTCTTGGTTGTAGGAGATCATAACAGGCTGCGGATGAATGATTCCATAACTGTCAGTAAAAGCGTCGCGGATATTTTCTGACGGCTTCTGCTCGTTGTACACTTTTAGATATCCCGCTCCGTCATAAGTGAATATGCCGACTTGTCCCACAGCAAGCGTGTCGCATTTCTGCACCCACACAACTTGTCCGTCATGGTAGACCGGCTCCATACTGTCCCCGGAAACAAATAATCCAAAATCTGCGTCTGCCGGTACGGAGTTTTTCGGGAACGGTATCCGTTGGAAATTACAATCGTCCAGAAATTCGCCGGGACCTGCTGAAACAGCAAGGTTTCCAATGGGCATATCAACATACTCAATCGCGATGCCTGCATTCACCTGCGGCTTATACCTACCAGAAGCAACCAGATCTTCCCGGTATTCCTGTACCTTGCGGATACCCTCATTGTTCAGCGCCGGTGCATACTGGCGCGTAAAGAAAGAAACTCCATCTTCGATTTTCAGTGCATAACACAGTGCAATCAAATGATATGCGTTGGGAAGAGCCTTTCCCTGCACCCACTTGCCAACGCCGCTGGCGCTCATGGTTACCCCGTATATGCGCAGAGCATCACTCAATTCAGACATACTAAGTCCCGCATCTTTGCGGGCTTTGTCTATACGCTGACCAATAACATTACTCTCTTTTTCTGCTTCTGCATTGTATGCAGAGGAAGTTGACGCCTTAAAAGGCAGGATACTTGCCCTATGATTCTCCATCGTATTGCCCATCCTTTTTTGTATGAGTACAGTATATAGGATGAGTATATAATTGTCAAGCGAGAAAGGATATAATATCCTCAAACGCGCCATTGACAGGGATAATATATCCTGTTATAATGCTCGTACACGGATAAATCAGCGAGTGAACAGGAGGTTCTCACGAATGCTACAGTTCTCACGTCAGGATATCGAGCTCATTTCGAGAAGACTGCTGTCAGAATATCTGAAAAAGCAAATTACACGGATCGATAAAATCGACCCGGTTGACTTTGCCGAAAAAATGTGCGGCCTTCGATTTGCTTTTGCGGACATAAGTGTGACAGGGGCTGTCCTCGGATTTACTGCATCCATGGATGTTAAGGTAACTATTTCCCGTAGGGACGGCACACAGGACGACTTCGTATTGGATGGAAAAACAGCCTACATAGACCGAAGTCTTGCTGCAGAAGGGCAAACTGGGCGCCTGAACTTTACAATGATGCATGAGGCTTCACACCTGCTTTATGCGAGGCTCTTCCCATCGGAGTACAACGGCTGGCAGCGGCGGTGTGTCTGCCGCTTAGCTGATGAATGTACTCGTTATCCCGTGCATGATTGGGAGGAGTGGCAGGCCAATGTACTCACATCGTATCTTCTTTTGCCGCGTGAATTAGTTTTTCGGCACTTAGAAAATGTCGGATTGCCGCAGGGCATCAAATGGCTGAACCGTGTGTATGCGCCAAAGGACTACCACCGGTTCTCAGAAGCCGCAAGGCGACTGGGTGTTTCCAAAACGGCGCTGGCCATCCGTCTATCGCAGATGGGTTTGATAGAGAAAAATGAGTTTTTTGATCCGTATAGCACGATTCTTGTTTTTCCGGACAAGAATGAAATTGATAGTGAGATCGCATAACTGTAATAGGAGGCATAATGGCTAAAATCAATTCAAAAGCGCTTGACCCGTTGCGCTATTCCTGTATCCAGGCAGAACAGCAGGAACTGAAAAAACAATATTCCAGCCATACCACGATGGCGCGTCTTTGCCCGTACTGCCAGAATAAACTGGAGGTATTGTGCAAGGGGACGCATGGTGCATCCTATGTAAAATGCTCCCAATGTGGGGAACAAGTATTCTTCCCGCCTGTGACTTTTAGAATAAGTAAATCGTTCAGGATATAAACCATCGGCAAAATTGAATATCCAAGTATGTACACCGGAGCCGCTTGATGCGTGACCTTCCCATGTGTCGCTTGATTTGCAGCCTTTGTTCTTGAAAAGAACAAGGTCAATCAATGCGTCCATGTCGAAGGCAGATCAAGCGGCTCTTTTGCGCTCATTCGGATCCAGAAAGGGACGGAATGAGCGTTTTCTTTTGCTTGCTCCCGGCAAATGTGGACTGCCGCGGGCCACCGTTTCTGTCATTTGCGAATTTTTCAAAATGACAAAACGGAGGTAATGGTCAATGACCGTAAAGGATAAGTATTACATTCGGGTGAAAAGCACCCTCGTAGAGGTTACCCACGAAGTTTATTTGGCTTTTTATCGCGCCGAACGGCAAGAGCGCAACCAAGTGGAAAAAGAAAGCCGAAATCATGTGACTTCATACGATGCGTGGGATACCGCTGAACGGACGGGTCAGGAACTGCTGACCTTACCTGATGAGGTCAACGTGGAGGATCTCGCTATTTCGGCAGTGATGTCGGAGAAATTACATTTTTGCCTGCGGCAGCTCCCCGAGTCAGAGCAGCAGGTCATCTGGGACATCTATTTCATGGGTAAAACGGAGACAGAAACGGCCAAAAATATGGGCATTCCACTGATGACACTTCGTTACCGGCGCGATGGACTCCTCCGCAAACTCAAAAAAATGATAAATCAGTAAAAAATCTTTCGTAAATCATTGGTCTGAATACGGATAAAGGGTAGGGAGATATTTTCTCCTCTTGCTCTTTGAAAAACGCTGGTGTATTACCGGCCATATCCGGCAACTGGATCACATCAGCAGATGAGCCTCTGTAAGAAGGAGGAAAGCGATGCGGAGAACGCGCCATGACCACCTGCACGTCTCTGCCCGTGTCAATGAAGGTCCCGAATCGGAAGGTGCCCAGCGATACCCGTTCATCCAAAAGCGGCTTTGGCAAGCCGTCTCGCCACGACCTCATCTGCCTATAATGGTACTTCTGCACAGCGACAGCCTCAAACCATCGGTGCAGCTCGGAGAGATCCTCGGAGGGGTGAGATTCCCATGTGCGGCGCCCGCCGCAGGCCAGTTGACCGCCCGACAGTCCGGGAAGTAGTGTCGAATAGGACTGAGTAAATGACAGAACCGACAGGAGCGCCCTGTTTGCGGGGCGCTCCTGCCGGCAAGAAACTTCATGTATGAGCACTGCACCACAAAAATACGTAAAAGCTGGTGCATGAAGTTTTGTGCATCATTTCCGGTTGCCCCGCAGGGGCGAGAAAATGGCACATTTCTAATTTTGCTATGCGTTTGCATAGCAAAATCTAATGGCAGAAACGCGGACACTGTATTCTTTTCTCTTCCTTTCGATTTATGCATTCACTTTTCCCTGTGTCTGATCCGTTCTCTCACTCTCACACACCCACCCTGCATCTGACAGTGTCCGTGTTTGTGCCATTAGAAACATAAAGCGCCAAAGCTAACATCATTCAGAAAGAGAGGTCAAATATATGGCAATTCAAACAGTACAGCCTCATGGCGATCAGATTCAAATGACGATCGACGGACATCATGTGACGATCAGCTTTACGCAGGAGGAAAATCCCACCCTCTCAGCGTTGGTGCGGAATACTTTGCTGGACGCATATATCCGAAAGAATGACCTGTCCGGTGAAGAGCAGTTCGCGTAGAATAAAAATGCTTTGCTTAAATGCGATTTTACCGGATCGGAGGCTCGTTCTTTGTTGCTTTTATTTCAAGGTTCTGATAGCTATTCAACCTGAAATGTGAGATAATCAAGGTGGCAGAATGCCGTGTACTTTGAAAAGTGAATACATAGAAAGGTGTATCTGAATCTCTCACATTTCTATATCGCTAATTTGAGAGGAAGGATACATTATAACATGGCTATCGGTATGTATGCCGGAAACAGCGGCAACGCGCTCTACTGCCCGACGGGCTATCTGGAGCTGCTGTGCTTGCAGGACCGCTTTGTGTATCTTCCCGAAATGCCCTACCGCAAGGTCGATCTCGATAAGGCCGCGCGGAACGTACTGACACAGGAACAGTTTGAGCAGGACGGCGGTGACGGCACGGTCGCCAGCTGGCGCAATACTGTGACGGTCGAAAATGTTCATCCCAACACGACGGTCTCGTTCCGGATGAACAATCTTTCCGGGAACACCGCTGATTTGAAGCTCTATGCCTACGGTGCAGACGGAAAGCTGGCGGAGGTCAGCAAAGAGCTGTGGACGATCACGGATGAAGCCGGGACTGGCGTGGATACCCTGGCCGACGGCACACTGTATGAACTGCGTGTGAGCATCGCAGACGGCGGTGCGCTTTATCTGAGCGAGGAGGAAAAGAAGATCATCATTTCCGTTGTGCTTGCAAAGTAAGTCTCAAGGAAGGCTATCAAGAAACTACAAAATCACCCCCGTTTCTGATTGATATGCTCCCTTTATGAGAGACAGTGAAATAAATACACTGTCAATCACGAAGGGAGCATTGTTCATGTCAAGAAGGAAAACCAGCAGATCAGAGCAACTGTCGGCGGCGAAAGCCTCTGCATGACCTGTGGGCGCGTCAGCCCTTTGTACGCGCAGTCTACCTTTGAGGACTTGGCGGTGGATTTCGAGGGTACAACCGCCAGTGGCGCGGAGCGATTCTACCGGCGGACGCTTGACAAGCTGCGCCTGAAGCTGCTGGAAAGCGGGCTTGTCCATACCGTGACGCTGAAGCAGACCGAGTGCCGCAAAAGGAACAAAAAATAGCCGCCGCTGTCTACCTATATCAGGTAGACAACGACGGCGAATGGGGAGAGATCAGATTTGACTTTGCAACCGGCACAGCGGAGATCGTCCGGCTGGCGGAGTGGGACACGATAAAGTCCAATGTCTTTGCAAGGACGGTGATTCGGCACATCCAGAGCTTGCTGGAGGTGCGGCTGCTGAAAGAGACTGTTGTGATGTTTGACCAAGCATTGTGATCCTAAAAATTTATAATTATTATTCAAGCAATCGCTTGATTTATTTTGCGAAGTCTGATATCTTATTATAAGAAACACTGGATAATGCACAGAAATGGGGGGATTGTGTTTTGAGGGAAGAAAAGAAAGCCGAAAAGAGACAGGAGCTTGTAGGCGTCTGCCTTGACTGCTTTGTCGAAAAGGGGCTGACCGTTGCCACGACAAAGGACCTCTGCAAGGCGGCAAAGCTGCAAAACGGCGGCATCTACTATTACTTCTCCACCAAAGAGGAAATCGTTCTTGCCTGCGCAGAGGAAGCGATCAATCGAATTGAAAAAGGTGCGTTTGCCATCGTGTTTGAAGATATTAGTGACATCAAAAGCATGATGGATCATCTCGGTGATCTGGCGGATAAAATGTCGCCTACCATGCGCTTTCTGGTCAGCGTATGTGTGTCGCGCGAATACGGAGAAAAGGTAAAGCCTTCCCTTGTGCGGCTTGCGGCAAGATACCCTTATTACACGGGCAGGATTGCGGAGATCCTCGGCTGCACCGACAAAGAGGTTGCGCCGTTCGTTCATCTGTCGATCCTTGCCATCAACAATTATATGATCTTTGCCGAGCGAGCGCTGTTTGACCCACAGATCGAAGCGGTCAAAAAAGAGCTTTCAAGGCTTGCAGAAAGAAAGGGGCGGAATGATCGATAGTTTACCATAAAGAGAAAATCACAAACGACTTCATAGTCAATCCATGCGCACAAACCGTTCCGTGGAGATGACCAAAGCAGAAAAGAATCATAGGAGGACAACATGAAAAAGATATTTGCAATTCTACTATCGCTGCTTACGCTGCTTTCCTGCGGGCTTCTTTCCGCCTGCTCTGCCAAAAAAACGCAGCCGGATACACCGGATACTGAAACCGTGTGGGAAACGGTCAGCGAGGCATACATCTATGCGTTCCCACTGGTGCTGACCGACGCAACCAAAACATTATCGACCAATACGGACGGAACCATGACTGGCCGTGCGCCCATCAATCAGTTCAACCATGCACAAAAGCTGGCGGACGCCTCTTTCCGCACCGTTGTGACGCCGAACGTCGATACCGTCTACTCTCAGGCGTGGCTTGACATCAGTGAAGAGCCTATGATCTTCGTTCTGCCGGAAACGGATCGCTTCTGCAACATACAGTTGCTGGATGCCTGGACGAACACTGCCGCCGTGCTGGACAAAGCGGGCGCTTATGCCATCGCGCTTCCCGGCTGGGAGGGCGAGCTGCCCGGCGGTGTGACGCGCGTGGACGTGCCCACCGCAACGGTGTGGTCGATCACCCGCACGGTGCTGTCCGGGAACGAGGATCTGCCCAATGTCTGTGCCATTCAGGAACAGATGCAGCTCCTGCCGCTTTCGGCTTATGTACAGGGAGGCGAGTATGCCGCACCGCAGGGAACATATAAAGAGGAAAATGACTTTGTTCCCGTGAGCAAGGTGCTTTCCATGACACCAGCAGAGTTTTTCAATACGGCGAACGCTCTGATGCAGGTCAACCCGCCCGCCGATGCGGATGAGGAACTGCTGAAGAAACTCTCCGCCATCAACGTGGGCGCGGGCAAGACCTTCGACGCCGCCCTCCTGGGCGAAGAAGCTGCCGAGCGCTGGACGCAGATGCTTCAGGGGCTTCGCGCCACGCTTGCCGCCGACGGCGCGAAGTATGCGCAGAAACTCGGTCAGTGGATCTATTACGGCAAGCCCATCGGCAACTTCGGCACGGAGTATACCTACCGCGCGATGGTAGCGCTGGTGGGGCTTGGCGCCAACACCGTGGACGTGGCGATCTATCCCAAGACAGCGGTGGATGAGACCGGCGCAGCGCTGACCGGAGAAAAGAAGTATACGCTCCACTTTGAAACCCTTCCTCCCACGCTGGAGGGCGGCTTCTGGTCCGTGACCGCCTACGGAGAGGATGATTTCCTCATTGACAATTCCATCGACCGCTACTGCATCAACGACCGCTCCGACTTCAAGCTGAATGCGGACGGCACATTGGATATTATCCTGTCCAAGGATGCACCGGAAGACACCTCTAACTGGCTGCCTGTTTCCGACGGGGAATTTCATCTGTTCATGCGGATCTATGTACCGGATATGACAGCACTGGATAGCTGGCAGCCACCTGTTATCCGCAAACAATAAGGAGATGGAAAAAGAATGGCTATGAAACGTATTGTAGCAATGCTTCTTACATCGGTACTATTGCTGTCCTGCGTCGGCTGTGCGCAGGATGGGCGCAAAGAGCCGGGTGCGGAAAAGGCAGACCTGGGTCTGACCGCCGAGGTCAAGCCCGCCACAGACTTTACGGCAAAGGCAAATGCCGCCGTCTACGATGAACTTGACTTCGATGATAAGCAGGAATATGAATTCGCCATCCGTGGACTGATCGACGCGCCGGAAACACTGGAACTAAAGGACGAGGATGGGACGATCCTCTGGAGTCAGGAAGCCTATGCGTTCCTGGACGATTATGAAAAAGCGCCTGACAGCGTAAATCCCAGCCTCTGGGAGAACACGAAGAACAACCATGCCTATGGTCTTTTTGAAGTGACGGATGGCATCTACCAGGTCCGCGGCTATGACATGGCAAATCTCACCGTTGTCAAGGGTGATACCGGCTGGATCGTCTTTGACACGCTGATGAGCGTGGAGTGCAGTCAGGCTGCCATGCAGCTGATCGAAAAGAATCTTGGTAAATTCCCGGTCAAGGCCGTCATCATCTCTCATTCCCACGCCGACCATTTTGGCGGCATCGCCGGCGTGATGGCGAAAGAGGATAAGGCAGACGAGACACTTTCTATTGAAGAACAGCTCGCCAGCGGCAAGATCCCCGTGATCACGCCTGTGGGCTTCACGGAGCACTCCGTGAAGGAAAATGTCTACGCCGGTAAGGGTATGGGCCGCCGCAGCAATTATCAGTATGGCATCCTTCTGACCCCCGGCGTGACCGGCAAGCTGGCGCAGGGCATCGGCATGGGACAGTCCACCGGAACGGTCTCGTTCATGACGCCCAGCTATGAAATTACGCAGTCCGGCGAAAAGCTGACGATCGACGGTGTGGAGCTGGAGTTCCAGCTCACACCGGGTACGGAAGCGCCCGCCGAAATGAACACGTGGCTGCCCCAGTACAAGGCGCTTTGGATGGCGGAAAACTGCACCGGCACGCTCCACAATCTCTACACGCTGCGCGGCGCGGAGGTGCGCGACGGCGCGGCATGGGCAAGCTATATCACCGAGGCCATTTCCCTTTACGGCAAGGACGCGGAGGTCACCTTCCAGTCCCACAACTGGCCGCACTGGGGAAACAACGTGGTGAACGACTACATGGTCAACACGGCTGCCGTGTATAAGTTCATCAACGACCAGACGCTGACCTATATCAATCAGGGCTACACCAGTGACGAGATCTCCAACATGATCGAGCTGCCGGAGGCGCTCAATAAAATCTGGTACACCCGCCAGTACTACGGGACGGTCGCCCACAACGCCAAGGCGGTCTACCAGAAGTTCATGGGCTGGTATGACAGCAACCCTGTCAACCTGAACCCCCTCATGCCAAGCGACAGCGCAAAAAAATGGGTGGAGTACCTGGGGGATGTTGACAAGGTCCTGCAAATGGCAAAGGCGGATTTTGACAAGGGTGAATATCAGTGGGTCGCCGAGGTCACAAACACCATCGTCTTTGCCGACCCGACAAACACCGATGCGCGGCTTCTGTGCGCCGATGCACTGGAGCAGCTGGGGTATCAGGCGGAGTCCGGCCCGTGGCGCAACGAATATCTGACCGCCGCGCAGGAGCTGCGCCATGGAAACGCCAATTTCACCGCTTCCACCAAATCTACCGGCGACATGGTCAAGGCCCTCTCCGCGCCCATGCTGTTTGACTATATGGCCATTGTCATGGACAAGCAAGCGCTGGCCGACCGCGACTTCACCATGAACGTGATCCTGCCTGACGTGGGCGAACAGCACATGCTCCGCGTGAAGAATGGTGTGCTGCTGGTCTATGCGGATACATTGTCTGATGATGCGGACGTGTCTATTACCTGCCCGAAGAATGCGCTGTTTGCGATCCTGACCAACAATCAGGAAACGGTTGCAAAGGCCGTCAAGGTCGAGGGCAGCGCAGAGCTGCTGACGCTGATGATGGAGAATATGAACCAGATCCCGATCACCGGGGCCAACCCCTTCAACATCATCGAGCCGTAACGGCTTCGCGGGGCGGTCCGTGGGAAGACCGCCCCGCTCGAGAGAAAACAGCAAGATGCTTTCAACGCAAATCAAAAGCTGTCTGTTTCTGTTGGAAACAGACAGCTTTTGCAGCCTTACGGTTGCCCTGCACACCCGAATCTGTCAGCCAACAGTAAAAATTAGAATTACTTCCTTATCACTGTTAAGCCAATGGTTTCGGGGCTTTTCGTTATTTTGACGAACGATGCTGCTGGAATTCTCTGGAAAATGCCCGAAAAAGTTGCAGAAACGGACTTTTCCGGATCCCTCGCCGCAGCAAAAACAGGCGGCCTCCCTGACCGGGGAGGCCGCCTGTTTTTGCGTCTGTTCAGTTTCCGGTGACGTAGCTGCCGGAGGCGGGGGCCTCCGCCGCCGTCACCACCAGCCGGGTCTCCGCGTCATAGCCGTCGGGCAGCTGGCGCCGCACCGCCGCCGCGTCCTCTCCGGCGGGGAGGTAGATGCGGTCGAACAGCTCCGCCAGCTGGGGCACCGTCAGAGCGTTGTCCCCGCTGCCGCGCAGCGTCACCGACAGAGCCACGCCCTCCGGCAGGCTGCTGCGCAGGCTCCGGGCGAAGTCCGTCAGGATCTGGGTATGGTCGCTGCCGCCGTTGGCGATGGCGTCCAGCTCACCCTCCGCCGGATAGCAGAACCAATCCAGCAGGATCTCGTCAAAGCCCAGTGCGGCGCACTCGTTCACCAGAGAGGTGATATAGCTGAGCACCGTGGGATCCGTGGGGTCCAGCCACGCGCCGCCGTTGGCGTCGTACCAGATGCTGTCATCCTCCCGCACCAGTGCCGTCTCCGGCAGGCCGCGGGCATAGGCGGAGTCGGCAAAGCAGCAGATGCGCGCCACCGTATAGCGGTCGCTGGCCAGCAGCTGCTTCAGGCAGTCCAGCGGGCGGCCCCGCTCCACCACCACGTTCAGCGGCACCGATACCTGGGTGTCGTAGGTGATGCCGCCGTTCTCGCGCTTGACGGCCAGCACCATATCCTCCGGCGCCAGCGTGTTCATGATATAGTCCGCGCCCCACCACAGGCAGTCGTCAGGCAGGCGGACAGCATGGAGGGCCGTCACCGGCGTCAGCTTGCTCTCCGGCTCCAGACGGTCGATATCCACATCGTCCACCGGCGGCTTGTCGGTCTGCTCCTGCTGCTGGTCACGGCGGCCCCAGGGCAGCTCCAGATGCACCTGTCCGGCCTCGTCGTAGACCAGATAGTTCTGCACCACCAGATAGCCGATGGCGCCCAGCAGGACCAGCACCAGCACCACGACCAGCACGATCCGTCCTGCGGACACGCGGCCCCGGTAGCTGTTGTAACCTTTCGTTGCCATAGGCGTCTCCCTCAGGGCCGGATGCCGTCCACCAGCGCCACGCGGCGGGCATGCCGTCCGCCCTCGAACTCCGTGGACAGGAAGATCTCCACCATGCGCTTGGCCAGGTTGGGGCCGGTGATGCCGGCGCCCAGCGCCAGCACATTGGCGTCGTTGTGGCGGCGGGTCATCTCCGCCTGCAGGCAGTCGGTACAAAGGGCGCAGCGCACGCCGCCCACCTTGTTGGCGGCCATGGACACGCCGATGCCGGTGGTGCAGATGACGATGCCCTTGTCACACTCCCCGGCGGCCACGGCCCGCGCCACCTTTTCCGCGTAAACGGGGTAGTCCACGCTCTCCGTGGAGAAGCAGCCCACATCCTCAAAGTCGATGTCGTGTTCCTCCATCCAGATCAGAATGTCCTGCTTCAGCAGATAGCCGCCGTGGTCGCAGCCGATGGCAATTTTCATGGTCGTGTTCTCCTTTTCTTTTATAGCCGGTGGAAAATGGGCTTTCCGCCCTCAAAGGTACAGAAATACCGGAACCCGCAGTCCCGCAGCAGCTGCTGCCGCTCCCGGATGGCGCAGCCCACCATGTCGCAGGAGTGGGCGTCGGAGCCGAGGGTGATGACCTCGCCGCCCATCTCCCGGTACAGCCGCAGAATGGCGGCGTCCGGCAGAGGGGTGTTGCCGCGGTTGGTGTTGCACTCGATGCCCAGCCCCTTGGGGATGATGGTGCGGAAGATGTCCGCCACCTGCGGCATGTGGGCGTCGAAGGTCATGTGCTCGCCCAGATTCTCGTTCATGTACCGCAGCGGCAGGGTCAGGTGGCCCAGCACGCTGAACCTGCCCCACTCCGCCAGCGCCAGCACATCCTCCAGATAGCTGTCGATAAGTGCATGATAATACGTTTCCGTATTTTTTTCAATGTAGTAAAAGTCAAAATAGCCGAATTTTTTCCCGGCCATGTGGACGGAGCCGATGACGAAGTCCAGCGCGGGCGCGTGGGACAGCAGGTGCTCCGCCCGGTCAAAGGCCATGTTGGCCTCGCCCAGCTCCGCACCCAGCCGGATGGTCAGCCGGTCGCCGTACAGGCGGCGGGCCTCCTCCAGCTCCCGCACGGACTTATCCCAGTCGAAGTCCCAACGGGGTGCGTTGCTGCCCCAGTAGACCGTATCCACATGGTCGGTGACGCAGATCTCGTCCAGCCCGCAGGACAGGGCGGCCTCCGCCAGACGGGCGACGGTCTCCTTCCCGTCGGGAGAGCTGTCGGAATGGGTGTGATAATCAGCCAGATACATACTGCACCTTATTTCTTCTTATTGAAGCCGAAAAAGCTCTTGCGCTTTTCGTAGTTGCTCTCGCCCAGCGTCTCGCTGAACTTCTTCAGCGCGTCCTTCTGCTCCCGGTTCAGGTTCCGGGGCGTTTCGATGGTGACGGTGACGTACTGGTCGCCGCGGCCGCGGCCGTTGAGGACAGGGATGCCCTTGCCCCGCAGGCGGAACACGGTGCCGGTCTGGGTGCCCTCGGGGATGTCGTACTTCACCTGTCCGTCGATGGTGGGGATCTCCAGCGTGGCGCCCAGGACCGCCTGACTGAAGGTGATGGGCGCCTCGCAGAACACGTCGTTGCCCTCCCGGCGGAACAGCTCGTGAGGCCGCACCATCACCGTGATCAGCAGATCACCGGCGGGGCCGCCGTTTTTGCCGGCGTTGCCCTGGCCCCGCAGGGAGATGGTCTGGCCGTGGTCGATGCCGGCGGGGATGTTGACTTTGATGGTCTTGCGCTTACGCACCGCGCCGGAGCCGCCGCAGTCGGTGCAGGGCTGATGGATGATCTTGCCGGTGCCGCGGCAGCGCTGGCAGGGACGGCTGCTGGCGAACACGCCCATGGGCGTGCGCTGCTGCACCTGTACCACGCCGCTGCCGTGACAGTCGGGGCAGATCTCCGGCGTGGTGCCGGGGGCGCAGCCATTGCCCTTACAGGTGGGGCACTGCTCGCTGCGCTCGATGGTGACCTCCTTCTCGCAGCCGAAAGCCGCCTCGGTAAAGGTCACGGACACGCTGGCCCGGATGCTCTCGCCCCGCTGGGGGGCGTTGGGATTGGTGCGCCGCCCGCCGCCGAAGCCGCCGCCGAAAAAGCTGCCGAAGATGTCGCCCAGGTCGCCGAAGTCGAAGCCGCCGCCGAAGCCGCCGGCTCCGCCGGGGCCGCCCGCGCCGTAGCTGGGGTCCACGCCGGCAAAGCCGAACTGGTCGTACCGCGCCTTCTTCTCCGGGTCGGACAGCACCTCGTTGGCCTCGTTGACCTCCTTGAACTTCTCCTCGGCCTCCTTGTCGCCGGGGTTCATGTCCGGGTGGTACTTGCGGGCCAGCTTCTTATATGCTTTTTTGATCTCGTCCTCCGAGGCGCCCTTGCTGACGCCCAGGACCTCGTAGTAATCGCGTTTGTTTTCTGCCATCGCACTTCTCTCCACTCAAAGGGGTGATAACACCACAACAAGGGACAGGTACCTCCTGCCCCTTATTGTGGGATGATTCTGCCTTACTTGTTCTGGTTCTGGTCGTCGTCATCGACTACCTTGTAGTCGGCATCGTAGTACTGCTGACCGCCGTTGGGGTCGCCGCCGGGCTGGCCGCCCATGTTGGGGTCGCCCTGAGGCGCCGCCTGCTGGTACAGCTTCTCGCTCATCTTGTAGAACAGCTGGGTCAGCTCCTCGGTGGCGGCCTTGATGGCGTCGGTATCCTCGCCCTTCAGCGTCTCCTTCAGCTTATCCAGACCGGCCTGTACAGGCGCCTTCTCGCTCTCGGGCACCTTGTCGCCCACTTCGCTGAGGGTCTTTTCCGCCTGATAGACCAGCTGATCGGCCTGGTTGCGGATCTCCACCTTCTCCTTGATCTTGGCGTCCTCGGCGGCATACTGCTCGGCCTCCTTGACGGCCTTTTCGATATCCTCCTTGCTCATGTTGGAAGAGGAGGTGATGGTGATGTGCTGGGCGTTGCCGGTGCCCAGGTCCTTGGCGGAGACGTTGACGATGCCGTTGGCGTCGATATCGAAGGTCACTTCGATCTGAGGCACGCCGCGGCGGGCCGGGGCGATGCCGTCCAGGTGGAAGCGGCCCAGGCTCTTGTTGGCGGCAGCCATCTCACGCTCGCCCTGCAGCACGTTGACCTCCACGGAGGTCTGGTTGTCGGCGGCGGTGGAGAAGATCTGGCTCTTTTTCACGGGGATGGTGGTGTTGCGCTCGATGAGGCGGGTGCACACGCCGCCCATGGTCTCAATGCCCAGAGACAGGGGCGTGACATCCAGCAGCAGCAGGCCCTTGACATCGCCGGTGAGCACACCGGCCTGCAGGGCGGCGCCCATGGCCACGCACTCGTCGGGGTTGATGCCCTTGAACGGCTCGGAGCCGGTGAAGTTCTTCACGGCCTCCACCACGGCGGGGATACGGCTGGAGCCGCCCACCATCAGCACCTTGGCCAGGTCGGAGGGCTTCAGGCCGGCGTCGGACATGGCCTGACGCACGGGGCCCATGGTGGCGTCCACCAGATGGCCGGTAAGCTCGTTGAACTTGGCGCGGGTCAGCGTCACGTCCAGATGCTTGGGGCCGGTGGCATCGGCGGTGATATAGGGCAGGTTGATGTTGCTGGTGGTGACGCCGGACAGCTCGATCTTGGCCTTCTCGGCGGCCTCCTTCAGGCGCTGCATGGCCACCTTGTCGCCGCTGAGGTCGATGCCGTCGGTGCGCTTGAACTCGCTGACCAGATACTTCATGATGCACTGGTCGAAGTCGTCGCCGCCCAGGCGGTTGTTGCCGGCGGTGGCCAGCACCTCGATGACGCCGTCGTCGATCTCCAGAATGGAGACATCGAACGTGCCGCCGCCCAGGTCGTAGACCATGATCTTCTGGGCCTGCTCCTTATCCACACCGTAGGCCAGCGCGGCGGCGGTAGGCTCGTTGATGATACGCTTCACGTCCAGACCGGCGATCCTGCCGGCGTCCTTGGTGGCCTGACGCTGGGAGTCGGTGAAGTAAGCAGGGACGGTGATGACGGCCTCGGTGACGGGGCTGCCCAGATACGCCTCGGCGTCCGCCTTCAGCTTCTGCAGGATCATGGCGCTGATCTCCTGGGGCGTGTAGCTCTTGCCGTCGATGGTGACGCGGTGGTCGGTGCCCATCTCACGCTTGATGGAGGAGATGGTGCGGTCGGGGTTGGTGATGGCCTGGCGCTTTGCCACCTGGCCCACCATACGCTCGCCGGTCTTGCTGAAGGCCACCACGGACGGGGTGGTGCGGTTGCCCTCCGCGTTGGGGATGACGACTGCCTCGCCGCCTTCCATCACGGCTACGCAGGAATTGGTCGTACCAAGGTCGATACCGATAACTTTAGACATAATGATTGCCTCCTGAAATGTTTATCTTAATTTTATTTATTTACGGATTCAATAGGGACGGTCGGGCATGACCAGCGCGGCGATGATATAGGCCAGCAGGCCGCTGCCGCCCAGGGCGCAGAACAGCACCCAGCCCAGACGCACCAGCGTGGCGTCGATGTTGAAATACTCGGCGATGCCGCCGCAGACACCGGCGATCTTCTTGTCCGTATTGCTCTTGTACAGCTTCTTGCCTTCCATTGTAAAGCTCCTTTCAGTTCGCCACTTTCACCATGGCGAAGCGCAGTACCTTGTCGCCCAGCATGAAACCCTTCTGGAACACCTCCACAACGGTGTTCTCGCCGGCGGCCTCGTCCTCTGTGTGCATCACGGCGTTGTGCTTCTCCGGGTCGAAGGGCTGGCCCAGCGCCGGGATCTCGGTGACGCCCATCTGGCCCAGCACGTCGATGAACTGCTTGCAGATCATCTCCAGCCCCTGCCGGTGTCCGTCGCCCTCCTCAAACTGCTGCACGCCCCGCTCCAGATTGTCCAGCACCGCCAGAAACGGTTTGATGGTGTCGGCCCGGGCCGTGCCGTAGACATTTTCCTTTTCCCGGGTGGTGCGCTTGCGGTAGTTGTCGTACTCCGCCGCCAGACGGAGATATTTGTCGTTGGCATCCGCCAGCACCTTGGCCAGCTGCTCCATCTGCTCCATCTGGGACTTGGTGACGGTGAACGTCTCCTCCTGCGCCGCCTCGTCAGCGGGCGCTGCGGTCTGTTCCGCCGTCTCCTGCGCCGTTTCCTCAGCCGGCGCGGTCTGTTCCTTCTTATCCTTTTCGCTCATTGTGTATCCTCCGGTAGCTGTTTTTTACCAAACATGCGGCTCAGGCTCTCAGCAAAGTAGCTGAGCCGTGCCGCCACGGCGGCGTAGTCCATACGGGTGGGGCCTACCACGCCCACAAGGCCCCGCATGTTGTCGCCGATGTCGTAGCTGGCGATGACCACGCTGCTCTCCTTCAGGGCGTCGTTGACGTTCTCCGGCCCGATGAGGATCTGCATGGGCGCGTCGCTCTGGGGCACCGGGAGATCCTCCTTGTTGTCCACCATGAAGCTCATGAGGTCGTGGGCCTTGTCGATGTCCCGGAACTCCGGGAACTTCAGAAGCTGGCTGGCACCATTGGTGAACACCTGCTGGTGCTGGGATTCCTCCAGCAGGGTGCAGGCGTATTCCGTCACCCGGTTCAGAAGCAGGAACCACTGGCCGGACACCTGCTCGGAAAGACTCATCAGCGTGGCGTTCATCTTCTCCGGCGCTGCGCCGGTGAAGTGGGTGTTCAGCAGGTGGCTCAGCTGGGGCAGCGTGTCGGCGTCCACCGGCAGCTCCAGCTGCATCAGCTGGCTTTTCACCCGGCTGTCCGACAGCATCACCACGGCGATGAAGCTGCCCGCGTCCACGGAGATCAGCTCGAACCGCTGCACGGTGGCGGCGGTGCGGTGGTCGGCCACGGTATAGGTGGGGTAGCCCACGAAGCTGGACACCATCTGTCCGGCCTGGCTGATGACCTGATCCACCTGCTTCATCTGGCCGGACAGGGCATCGTTGATCTTCGCCGTTTCCTCCGGCGACAGAGCCTTGCGCTCCATCAGCTCGTTGACGTACAGCCGGTAGCCTCTGGCCGACGGCACACGTCCCGCCGAGGTGTGGGGCTGCTCCAGATAGCCCATCTCCACCAGATCCGCCAGCTCGTTGCGGATGGTGGCGGAGCTGATCTTGCCGGGCATCTGTTCCACGATGGCCTTGGAGCCAACCGGCTCGGCGGTGTTGATGTAGCTTTCCACCACGATCTTCAATATTTGCTTTTTGCGGTCTGTCAATTCCATAGCTTTCTCCGTTTAGCACTCCTGCTTTTCGAGTGCTAAACGGAGTTTACCACCCTCCCCATATAATGTCAATAGGGGCTATTTTAATTATTTGTGAACTCCTGACAGAAAAAAGCGCCCTGTCAAAGGGCGCTTTTGGATATACGGTCTATCTGGTCAGTTCCTCCGGCGGCTTGGAGCGGATGTAGGTCTGCAGCAGCGTGTAGATAACGGAGCACACCGGCACGCCCAGCAGCATGCCCAGCACGCCGAAGGCGCCGCCGCCGATGGTGACGGCCGCCAGCACCCACAGGCCCGGCAGGCCCACGGACTTGCCCACCACCTTGGGGTAGATGAGGTTGCCCTCCACCTGCTGGAGGATCAGCAGGAAGATCAGAAACGTCAGAGCCTTGATGGGGCTTTGGAATACGATGAGGAACGCGCCGGTGGCCGCGCCGATCCACGCGCCGAAAATGGGGATCAGCGACAGCGACGCAATGATCACCGACACCGGCAGGGCGTAGGGCAGGCGCAGGATCAGCATGCCCAGGCAGCACAGGGTGCCCAGGATGAACGCCTCTGTCACCTGGCCGGTGACGAAGCTGGAGAAGGCGTTGTTGGTAAGACTCAGCAGCGACAGCAGACGGTCGGCAGCCTTCCGGGGCAGGATGCGGTGCAGCAGCCGCTTGGACTGGGCGATGAGCGTCTCCTTCTGCGCCAGCAGGTACAGGGAGAACACCAGCGCCAAGAGGAAGTTCACCAGCGCCCCCACGATGGAGGTGGTGATGTTCAGGGTGGTATTCACCACGCTGTCGCCCTTCTCCTGCAGGAAGCCGGTAATGGTCTCCTTCACATTCTCCGCGTTGAGGGACAGCTCCGGCAGGGTCACACCGTGCTCCGCCGCGAAATCACTGAGATTCGTCCACCACGCCTGAAACTGGGCCACATAGGTGGGGATGTTGGCCACCATGGTGGCACCCGCCTCCTCCAGCCGGGGGATGAGGATGAAGAAGATGGCGAAGATGATGCCCAGAAACAGCACCATGGTCAGCGTCAGGCAGACGGGCCGCTTCAGCTTACGGTTCCACGGGCTGTCCCACCTGGTCAGCGCCCGGTCCCACAGCCGCTCCAGCGCCGCCATCATCAGGTTCAGCACAAAGGCGATGCAGATACCGATGAGCAGGGGAGACAGCAGGGACAGCAGGCCGGAGAGCACGTTCCCGATGGCCGAGATGTTGTACAGGCCCCAGAACAGCAGCACCGCGAAGGCGATGAGCAGCATGATGCGCTGCATTGTCTTTTTGTTCAGATCCATGGCGACCCGCCTTTCTGACAGATATTACCCTTATCTTACCATGTTTTTCCCCCGCCGTCTATTAAGAATCTGTATACATTTTGCCCGCTTGTGTCTTTCCGCCGGGGATGGTATAATCGTCTCAATCACAGACAGGAGGTACGCGCATGACCGTTAACGAAGCACTGGAAAAGCTGAAGGGCTATGAACAGACCAGCTTTGCACTGAGGCACGCCATGGGCCTTTTGTACTACGACGGCGTTACCGCGGCGCCCAAGGGCGCTGCCGCCGTCCGGGGCGACACCACCGGCGAGCTCAGCCGCATCCTCTACCAGCTGACCACCGCGGCGGACACCGTGGAGATGCTGGAGACGCTGATGGCCGCCCGGGAGGAGCTGGACGGCGTTACCCGCCGGAAGGTGGAGGAGTACTGGCGGGACTATGACCGCACCCGCCGCATCCCGGAGGAGGAATTTGTGGCCTACCAGCGGCTGTCCACCAAGGCCGACGACGTGTGGCAGACCGCCAAGGCCAACAATGATTTCGCCCTGTTTGAGCCGTATCTGCAGGAGATGTTCGACACGCTGAAGCGCTTCGCCCTGTACTGGGAGCCGGACAAGGCCCCCTACGAGACGCTGCTGGACAACTATGAGCGGGGACTGACCACCGCCGCCTGCGACACGTTTTTCGCCGCCCTGCGGGAGAAGCTGGTGCCCCTGATCCAGCGCGTCACCGCCCACGCCGAACGGGTGGACGACGCGCCGCTCCACGCCGATTTTCCCATCCCCATCCAGCGGGAGTTCTCCGACTTCGTCATGGATGTCATGGGCATCGACAGGAACCACTGCATCATCGGCGAGACGGAGCACCCCTTCACCATCAACTTCTCCCGGGACGACGTGCGCATCACCACCCACTACCACGCCGATATGGTGGCCTCGTCCCTGTACTCCGTGGTGCACGAGGGCGGCCACGCCCTGTACGAGCTGCACACCGGCCGGGAGCTGGCCCGCAGCAATCTGGGCAACGGCGTGTCCATGGGCATCCACGAGAGCCAATCCCGCTTCTATGAGAACATCATCGGCCGCAGCCGGGCGTTCTGCTCCGTCATTTACCCGTGGCTGAAGGAGCACTTCGCCCCCCGGCTGGACGGCGTGACGGAGGACGATTTCTACCGCATGATCAACAAGGCGGAGCCGTCCCTGATCCGCACGGAGGCCGACGAGCTGACGTACTGCCTGCACATCATGGTGCGCTACGAGCTGGAGAAGCGGATGTTCGACGGCACCCTCACCGCCCACGATCTGCCCAGCGAGTGGAACCGGCTGTACAAGGAGTATCTGGGCATCGACGTGCCCGACGACCGGCAGGGCGTGCTGCAGGACTCCCACTGGGCCAACGGCAATATCGGCTACTTCCCGTCCTACGCCATCGGCTCGGCCTACGGCGCCCAGTATCTCAAGGAGATGTCCAAAGATCTGGACGTGGACGCCGTGGTGCGCTCCGGCGATCTGACCCCCATCAACAGCTGGCTGGAGGAGAAGATCTGGAAGTACGGATGCCTGAAGGATCCCGTGGCCCTGTTCGAGTCGGTCTGCGGGAAGTTCGACCCCGACTGCTATGTGGCCTATCTGGAGAAGAAGTTCACCGAGGTCTACGGCCTGTAAAAAAGCAAAAAGAGAACGCGGACAGCTGTCCGCGTTCTCTTTTTGTCGTTTATACGGCGGCGCCGGCGGGGGCGCCCTCCGTCTCCGCGGGAGCGGGGGCAGGGGTCAGCTCCTTGATGAAGCAGCGGCGGCGCTTGTGCTGCTCCGTCTGAAAGTCCTTCCACTGGGACTGCACCTTGCCGTTCAGCTCCAGCATAGGGCCGGTCTCCGCCTGCTTGATGCCCATTTTCAGGCAGCCCTTCATGGTCTTGCTGAGGATGACGGCGTTGACGCCCCTGGCCTGATAGTCGGGGTGGACGGCGATGAGCAGCAGGTCCACCGTGTCGTTTTTCCGGAAGGCCTTCAGCACGTCGATCCAGCCGGTGGGGAACAGGCGGCCCCGGTGCTTCTGCATGGCGGCGGCCAGACTGGGCGCGCCCACGCCGAAGGCGATCATGCGGTCGTTCTTGTCCATGACGAAGCAGGTGGTGTTGGGGTTGATGAGGGGCGCAAACTTGGAGGAATACTTTTTGATCTGCTGCTCCGTCAGGTCCACCGTGCCGTACAGCGGGGCATAGGCCACGTTCACCAGGTCGAAAAACGGCTTCAGCAGCGGCAGGTCCGCCAGCCGGTTCTTCGCCTCCACGATGTGCAGGTTGTTGCGCTTGAGCACGAAGTCCGACAGCTTCTCCCACCGCTGGATGATCTTCTCATCCGTGGGGACGGTGATCAGCTCCTCGATCCAGTCCACATCCTTCACATAGCCCAGCGCGGTCATGTGGTCGATATAGTAGGGGTAGTTATAATAGGTGAAAAAGCAGCTTCGGCGGTCGAAGCCCTCCACCAGCATACCCTCCCGGTCCATGTCGGTAAAGCCCAGTGGGCCGTGGACCGCCGTGCAGCCCAGCTCCCGCGCCCAGTCCTCCACCACGGCGAACAGGGCGGCGGACACCTCCGGGTCGTCGATAAAGTCTACCTGAGTGAACCGCATCCGGTTGGTACCCCACTTCTCATTGGCCTTGCGGCTGCGGATGGCGCCGATGCGCCCCACGATCTCTCCGTCCCGCTCCGCCAGCCAGCACCGCGCGTCGCAGTAGGCAAACGCCGGATTCTTGCCGCGGTCCCAGTCCGACAGGTCATCGTCATAGGTGGCAGGCACGAACTGGGGCACGTCCCGGTACAGCTGGTTGGGGTAATCCACAAAGCGGCGCAGCTGCGCCTTGGTGGTCACTTCTACGATAGAAACCATATTCGCTCCTCCTGGGCAACGATCATTCACACACGTCCAGTGTACCTCTTTCTTTTCGGAAAAGCAAGCGCATAAAACACTGGCATCCTGCGCGGCGATGTGCTATACTCGCCTCAGAAACGAACATACAGGGGAGGACTGGGAAAATGGAACTGCTTTGGTACGATATCCGCCAGCTGGACGAGGAGACCATGGCCCGCGTCATGGCCACGATGGATGAGGACCGCCGCCGCCGTGTCAGCGACATCGCCGGCGAGGACGACCGCAAGCGCACCGTGGCCGGTGAGCTGCTGGCCCGTCGGGTACTGGCGGCGCGGCTTGGCTGCGGCGAGGGGGAGGTACCCCTGCGCTGGGACGACACCGGCAAGCCCGCCGTGGACGCCGAGGGCGTGTACGTCTCCGTCAGCCACTCCGGGCCTTACGCCGTCTGCGCCGCCGCCGCTGTGCCGGTGGGTGTGGATGTGGAGGTGATCCGTTCCGCCGACGAGAAATTCATGCGCCGTGTCTGCTCCGAGGCGGAGATGGCCTATATCCGGGTGGGCGACGACGGCGACTGCGCCCGCTTCTGGGAGACGTGGACGGCCAAGGAGGCCCTGTTCAAGCTGACGGGCAGAGGCCCGCTGCTGGCCCTGAGCCGTCTGACCCTGCCGGAGGGCGTGGTGCTGGACCACATCCGGGAGCGGGGCTGCGCCCTCACCGTCGCCCTGCGTCTGAGGTAAATTTTCAGAATCGTGAAAAAAAGGCTTTTCACCCGCCCTTGAATTTGTTATAATTTAAACGAGAATAGAGCACCATCAGTGGACAATGGTAGAGGAGGAGCTTTTCTATGATTCGAGTTGGTATCATCGGCTGCGGCAAGATCGCACAGGTGCGCCATCTGCCCGAGTATGCAGCCAACCCCAATGCGGAGGTCGTGGCCTACTACGACAAGAACCGGGCCCGTGCCGAGGAGATGGCCGCCAAGTACGGCGGCGATGTCTGCGACACCTATTTCGACCTGCTGAACCGCGACGACATCGACGCGGTGTCCATCTGCGTGGAGAACCGCAGCCATGCGGAGATCTCCACCGCGGCGCTGTACGCCGGCAAGCATGTGCTGTGCGAAAAGCCCATGGCCGTGACGCTGGCGGAGTGCGAGTCCATGGTGGCCGCCGCCGAGCGCAACGGCAGACATCTGATGGTCGGCCACAACATGCGCTTCGATCCGGTGCACCGCCGGGCCAAGCAGCTGCTGGACCGCGGCGTCATCGGCGATGTCATCACGTTCCGCGCCGTGCTGGGCAACGCCGGCCCCGAGGGCTGGTCCGTGGACGAGGGCACCTGGTTCTTCGATAAAAACAAGGCGGCGCTGGGCGCGCTGTCCGATATGGGCATCCACAAGGTGGACCTGATCCAGTATCTGCTGGGGCAGAAGGTCATCGAGACCACCGCCAAGGTGGTGACGCTGAACAAGCGGGACAGCGAGGGCCAGCTCATCGGCGTGGACGACAACGCCCTGTGCATCCTGCGGATGTCCGGCGGCGCGCTGGGCACCATGGCGGCCAGCTGGACCATCTACGGTCACGAGTGCCAGTCCACCTGCCTGTACGGCACCAAGGGCATCATGCTGATATACAGCGAGCCGTCCTCCCCCATCATCGTCAGCGATATGGAGGGCAACCGCACCAGCTACAACCTGGATGTGCCCCACAACGGCACCGGCGTCATCGACGAGTTCGTGGACGCGCTGGTGCACGACCGCGAGCCGGAGGTCTCCGGCCGGGAGGCGCTGACGGTGATGCGCACCATCTTCGCCAGCATCAACTCCTCCAACATCAGCCGCACGGTGGCGGTGAACAGCGATTTCGTCACCCACTTCTGAGCAAACGTACCTTTGCGGGGCGGGCAGTCTGCCCGCCCCGTTTTTCCGCTATCACACACGAGGAAAGGGAGTATCCGTATGTATCGCATCGGCATTGATCTGGGCGGCACCAACATCGCCGTGGGCGTGGTGGATGACCATCACCAAATCGTGGCGGAGGCCCGTGTGCCCGCCGGCGCGCACCGTCCGGCGGAGCAGGTGGTGGCCGACATGTGCCGCGCCGTGGAGCTGGCGCTGGACAAGGCGGGCCTTACCGCCCGGGACTGCGCCTCCATCGGCGTGGGCGCCCCCGGCACCTGTGACCCGGAGCGGGGCGTGGTGGTCTGCGCCTATAACCTGAACTGGTTCGATGTGCCGGTGTGCCGCATGCTGACGGAGCATTTCGGCCTGCCCGCCCGGCTGAGCAACGACGCCAACTGCGCCGCGCTGGCGGAGGTGGTGGCCGGGGCCGCGGTCAGCTGCCGCAACATGGTGCTGGTCACGCTGGGCACCGGCGTGGGCGGCGGCGTCATCGTGGACGGGAAGATCGTGTCCGGGCTGGGCGGCGCCGGCGGCGAGGTGGGTCACAGCATCCTTGTGCTGAACGGCGCGCCCTGCACCTGCGGGCGCCGGGGCTGCTGGGAGGCCTACGCCTCCGCCACGGCACTGATCCGGCAGGGCAGGGAGGCGGCCGCCGCCCATCCGGAGTCCCTGCTGAACCGATACCCTGCGCTGACGGGCCGGGATGTGTTCGACGCCGCCGATGCCGGCGACGCCGCGGCACAGGCGGTGCTGGAGCAGTACTACGTCTATGTGGCCGCCGGCGTCACCAATCTGGTGAACATCCTGTCGCCGGAGATGGTGCTCATCGGCGGCGGCATCAGCCGTCAGGGGGAGCGTTTGCTGGCTCCCGTCCGCCGCTATGTGGCCGCCAACTGCTTCGGCGGCGAGGAGCGGCCCCAGCCTGTCATCCAGGCGGCGCAGCTGGGCAATGAGGCGGGCATCATCGGCGCCGCCGCCCTGTAAAAGCAGCGAAAAGGAGAACGCCTCCTGCCGGAGGCGTTCTCCTTTGTATGTATCCGTCAGTCGATGGTGCGCACGAAGTTCATGCCGCTTTTCTGCATGTGTACGTCCAGACGCACCCGGTCGCCCCGGATGTAGCTTCTGGTGTACTCGTAGATGCGACCGTCCTCGGTGCGGGTGCGCCGCTGGTGGTAGAAGGCACAGCTGCCGCCGGGCACGCCCAGCAGCTTGGATTTCTCGCTGTCCAGCACCACCGCCTCGTAGCTCTCGTCGGCGGCGAAGGGCACGATGCCCACATGGTACAGCAGGCTGTAAAAGCTGTGGGTCTGGAGCATATCGCGGGTCAGGTGGGGGTAGACGTACTGGGGGTAGTAGCTGGTCTCCAGGATCAGCGGCTCGCCGTCCACGTTGCGCACGCGGGTGAAGCAGTACACCGGCGTGCCCTCCCGCAGCTCCATCTTCTCGCAGATGGCCTGTCCGGGCACCACCACGTCAAAGTCGATAAGGGTGGAGGACGGCACCTTGCCCAGCGAGGATACCTCGGTGGTGAAGGAGTAGCGCACGCCCCGGCGGTTGGTGGCCGGATCGGCCACGAAGGTGCCGCGGCCCCGCTTGCGGACCACCAGTCCCTCGTCCTCCAGCTCGCCGATGGCCTGGCGCACGGTGTTGCGGCTGATATTCATCCAGCGGCACAGCTCGGCCTCGCTGGGCAGCAGGTCGCCCACGGACAGCGCGCCGGTGGAGATGTTGCGCTTGATGATGCCCACCAGCTGGGCATACAGGGGAATGTCGCTGTCCATCGACAGCTTTGCGTGCAAGATCGGATTCTGTTCCATGTCGGGGATCCCTTTCCCTCTCCTCTGAGTTGTACCTATTGTACCATACAAATCCGCGGAAAGATAGTCCTATTTTTGATAAAACCCTTGTGATTCAGCGATTTCAAATGAACGATGGATAGAAACAGCGCCGTCCCGGTGGGACGGCGCTGTTTCCGGAACAAAAAAGAAGGAAAACCTTCTTGAAAGGATGTTGGCGTTTTTACTTGTGGTCGACACTGTACATGTGCTCGATGAGGCACAGGATCTTGTCGGAGTAGCCGATCTCGTTGTCGTACCAGCTGACCACCTTCACGAAGGTGTCGGTCAGGGCGATGCCGGCCTTGGCGTCGAAAATGGAGGTGTGGGTGTTGCCCAGGAAGTCGGAGGACACAACGGCTTCGTCGGTGTAATCCAGAATGCCCTTCAGCTCGTTCTCGCTGGCCTTCTTCATGGCGGCGCAGATCTCATCGTAGGTGGCGGGCTTGCTCAGGTTCACGGTCAGGTCCACCACGGACACATCCAGCGTGGGAACGCGCATGGACATACCGGTCAGCTTGCCGTTCAGGCTGGGAATGACCTTGCCCACGGCCTTGGCGGCGCCGGTGGAGCTGGGGATGATGTTGCCGGAGGCAGCGCGGCCGCCGCGCCAGTCCTTCAGGGACACGCCGTCCACCGTCTTCTGGGTGGCGGTGGTGGAGTGCACGGTGGTCATCAGACCGTCGGCAATGCCGAAGTTGTCGTGCAGCACCTTGGCGATGGGAGCCAGGCAGTTGGTGGTGCAGCTGGCGTTGGAGACAAACTGCATATCAGAGGTATAGGTGTCCTGGTTGACGCCCATGACGAACATGGGGGTGTCGTCCTTGGAGGGGGCGGACATCACCACATGCTTGGCACCGGCGGCGATGTGGCCGGCAGCCTTCTCCTTGGTCAGGAACAGACCGGTGGATTCGATGACGTACTCGGCGCCCACCTTGGCCCAGGGCAGGTTGGCGGGGTCACGCTCGGCAAACACGGGGATGGATCTGCCGTTGACGATGATGGCGTTCTCGGCGCTGCCGATCTCGCCGGCGAACTTGCCGTGCATGGTGTCATATTTCAGCATATAGGCCAGATAGTCAGCGGGACACAGATCGTTGATGCCCACGATCTCGATCTCGGGGTGGTTGACGCAGCAGCGCATGACCATACGGCCGATACGGCCGAAACCATTGATACCGACTTTGATGCTCATAAATCAAGACTTCCTCTCTGATGGAATATATCAAATGTATGGTATGTTTAGTATTATATGCATTATTTTGAAAAATGCAACCCCTTTTTTGAAAAAATTTCTATTTCGGCAAAAAATAATAAAAAACCTTGTTTTTTCTCTGACCCTTTGGTATAGTGTGGTCTACCAACCGGTAACTGGATGTATCGCGTTGGCACCACAAGACACACACTACGTCCAGAGAGGAGGGTGCGTATGATACCGGAAAGCCCCCGGAAAAACAACGCACCGGAACGACTGGGACGCCCTGAGCGGCGGGACCAGCCGATGCGTGAGCGGCTGCTCAATGAGGTGCTGCTCCATGTGGCAGCCCAGCTCCGGACGGCGCTGGGCGGGATGCACATTGCGGTCAGCCGTCTGGCGCCACCCGACAGGCGGGACCGGGACGCCGTCCTGGACCGGGACGCGGCCCTGCTGAACCGAAACTACTACTCGCTGCTGCGGCTGGCCACCAACCTGTCCAACGCGCCCATGCTGCTGTCGGATGAGCTTCTGCTGAAGGAGAATACCGACGTGGTGGAGTGGCTGGTCGGGCTGTGCCGCGTGACACTGACGTTCCAGTGCAGCGCGGGGCACCACACAGTGGCTATCCACCGGGACTGTCTGGAGCAGGCGGTGTGGAACCTGCTGTCCAACGCTCTGAAATTCACGCCGGACGGCGGGACTGTCACCGTGTCCCTGCGGTTCGGGCACAAGCAGGTGCTGCTGGTGGTGGCAGACACCGGCTGCGGTATCCCCGCCGGGGATATGGAGACGGTGTTTGACGGCTACCTCCACCCGGAACGGCTGGCCGTGCTGCCCCGCGGACTGGGATTGGGTCTGCCGCTTTGCCGCTGCATCGCGGAGGGCCACGGCGGGCGGCTTCTGCTGGACAGCAAGGAGGGGCAGGGCACCACCGTGACGCTGGCGCTGCCGGACGAGACCATGGGCGACGTGGTGGAGGATGTGACCTTTGACTACGCCGGGGGTTTTCAGCCCGCGCTGGTGGGGCTGGCGGACGGCCTGTCCTTTGAGGCGTTTTTGCAGAGACATTCCGACGAATAGGACCATGTTTCTTCTGAGAGAGACGATCCCCCGACGGCGGGGCTTATCTGCGGTTATCGCAACTCCTCCGCCCGGCGCGGGGGAGCTGCTTTTTTATAGGGCTATCATGCCCAGATATTGCCGGTTTATACACAATTTCTACTTATAGAGGTGCATGATGAACAACAAGCGCGTACTCATCGCCATGTCCGGCGGGGTGGACAGCTCCACCGCCGCCGCGCTGCTGCAGGCGCAGGGCTATACCTGCGGTGGGGCCATGCTCCGCCTGTACCGCGATCCCGAGGTGGACCGCCTGTCGGCCCAGAACGCCGAGGACGCCCGTGCCGTGGCGCAGCGGCTGGGCATGGAGTTCCATCTGCTGGATGAGACGGAGCGGTTCTCCCGCTGCGTCATGCAGAAATTCGTGGACGAGTACTGCGCGGGCCGGACACCCAACCCCTGCATCGACTGCAACCGGGAGCTGAAGTTCGGCGCGCTGCTGGACCGGGCGCTGGAGCTGGGCTACCACTATCTGGCCACGGGGCACTATGCCAGGGTGGACTACGATGAGGCGGCGGGCCGCTGGCGGCTGCTGCGGGGCCGCGACCGGCGGAAGGATCAGAGCTACGTGCTCTATCAGCTCACCCAGTTCCAGCTGGCTCATCTGCTGCTGCCGGTGGGAGAATTTGACAAGGACACCATCCGGCAGGAGGCACGGCAGGCGGGGCTGAACGTGGCGGACAAGTCCGACAGCCAGGACATCTGCTTCATCCCCGACGGCGACTACGTCCGGTTCCTGCAGCAGCACGGCGCGGCCCTGACGTCGGGGGACTTTGTGGATAAGGACGGCCATGTGCTGGGCCACCACAAGGGACTGCCCTGCTACACCAGCGGCCAACGGAAGGGGCTGGGCGTCGCCGCCGGGAAGCACGTCTACGTGGTGCGGAAGAACGGTGCGGACAACACCATCCTGCTGGGGGACGACGCCGACCTGTTCACCGACACGCTGACGGCCTCCCGGGTCAACTGGATCGCCGGGGCCGCGCCGGCGGCGCCGGTGCGCTGCACCGCCAAGGCCCGGTACAGCCAGCATGTGGACGCGCCCTGCACCGCCTATCCGCTGGAGGGCGGCGGCGTGCGGGTGGTGTTCGACCAGCCCCAGCGGGCTGTCACCGCCGGGCAGGCCGTGGTGCTGTACGACGGAGACGAGGTGCTGGGCGGCGGCACCATCGAAAGCGCGGAATAACAGACGCTCCCCCGGCCTGACGGCCGGGGGAGCGTTGCTTTTCATGTACCCTCCGCAGGGGAGGCGGGGCCTGTCTCGTCCAGGATCACAAAGCAGCCACGCCCGTTTTCCTTGGCCTGATAGAGGGCGCGATCCGTCTGCGCCAGCAGCGCCGTCACGTCCGCCGGGAACGTGAAGCGCCACGCGCCGATGCTGCAGCTGACCCGCCGATCCGGCAGGAGCGCCGCGATGTCCGCCAGAAAGCGCTCCAGCAGCTGCTCCAACGCCTTTCGGGACAACCCGGTGTCGATGATGGCCGCAAACTCGTCGCCGCCCATACGGCCCACGGCGCCGTAGGGCCTCAGCAGACCGTCCAGCACAGCGGCCACCTGCCGCAGCGTCTCATCACCGGCGGCGTGGCCCAGCGTGTCGTTGATGTCCTTGAACCGGTCCACATCCAGAAAGAGAAACCACCCCCGGGTACCCGGTCCGGCCTGCTTCTGACACACGGCGCAGCGGCGCAGGAACAGCCGCCGCCCCATAACGCCGGTGAGGGCGTCCATCTCGCCCCGGTATTCCCGGTACTTCATGTACCGGTAGATCATCAGGATGACCAGCAGCAGGATCAGGCACATACAGAGCACGGAGAACAGGAATTGTGTCTGCAGGCGCAGCGTGTCGGAGAGGATGCCGCCGGTCACGGTGATGCCGTGGACAGTCAGCATATAGGTCATCCGGTTGGCAAAGTAGACCGTGGAAAACACCGCCGTGCAGACGATGAACGCAGTGATCAGGCCCAGCCCAAGGTGGATCCGCCCCGACCAGCCGCCGCCCGGCACATCGGCGTTGACGGTTTCCCGCCAGTCCGCCGCAGAGCGGCTGGCGTAACCGGCATCGCACAGAGCCGTGCAGACCAGACACAGCAGACACAGAGCAGCGGCGCTGATGTTGACCCGAAAGGCAGAGCGGTAGTCATCGACACCGGACGGGGCAAACAGCAGTGCCAGCGCGCCGTACACCAGCGCCGCGTGGATACCGGGCGCCGCCAGCGCCAGCAGAGCCTTCCAGAGCCGTCTGTGCCGTCCCCGCTTGGCAAGGCGGTACAGCCAGCCGATAAGCAGGCCGAACAGCACCCGCGTGCCCACACTCAGCAGCAGGCTTTTCAGCGGTGCGCCGGATTGGAACGGCGAGAACAGCTTATCGTCCGGCATGACGTACAGCGCCGACGCCTTGAACATGCTGCCCAGTCCGAAAAACAGACCGGCCACAGTGGCTTCACCCGGCCCGAAAAGACAGGCGGCGATGACGATGGGGATGAAGGCGGTGGTGGCCGAAATGGGCGGGATGTGGATATAGCCCAGAAACGTAAACGACAGGATCATCTCCACGGCCAGCAGAACGAGAAAGACATACCGCTCAAACCGCGCATGCTTCCATGCGTTCAGCTTTGTTTCCACCGTGCATCCCCCTTACGCCCGCACCGGGGCCGTTTGCAGCTATTGTATCATGCTTTCCTCCGCAGGGCAAGAGAAGTTGCAGCAGGGGCGGTTTTGGCTTATACTGGGGACGTACAGCTCCTTTTCCCCCATGTGCGGCGCAGGCTGCATCCCGCGCTGTACCGAGGACAGGTGTCCTCACGGGGGCATACGGTATGCAGGAAACCAAAGGTAGTGTGCGGAGCCTGTACGGTGACGGCCATGAAAAAGATACAAACGGAATTGAAAGCTTTTCACTGGCGGCTGTGGCTCTCCCTCTGCGTGCTGGCGCTGATCCCCGCTGTGTATCAGACGGTCAAGACCTTTCTGCTCTCCTTGTCGGGACAGGCGGGTGTGTTCGACATCATCGGGCAGATGGAGTGGTTCGACCTTATCAATGAGACGCTGCAGGCGTTCCTCATCGTGCCGCTGTACGCGGTACTGAACCGCGTGTTCAAAGACCGCCGGGCGGGATTCGCGGAGGCGGTGTACAAGACGGGACTGTGCGCCGTCCTGCTGTACGCGCTCTTTTCCGTCGGCGTACTGTTCTGGGGCTCGACGCTGCTGGCCGCCATGGAGCCAGAGGCCATCGACCTGACGGCGGCAGCCGCCTACCTCCGTCTTGAAACGCAGGCGTTCATCACCGGCGTCGCCGTCAGCTTCGCCAACGTGGTGTTTGTGGTCATCGGCCGTGACCGCAATGTCTATATCTTCCTCGCCGTCCGCACGGTGCTGGCCATGGCGGCGGACTTCCTGCTCATCCCGCGGCTGGGCGTTTACGGCGCGGCGGCGTCCAACATCCTCGTGAACGTGCTGCTGACCGTCATATGCATGCATCTGCTGTACCGGCAGGGGTACATCCGCCCCTGCCGGTTCCGGCGCGCCGACGCCGCCATGTTCCGCGAATGGGGCCGGATCGGCGCATTTTCGGGACTGCAGCAGTTCATCGATAACTTCATCTACGCCGTCATGGTCTGCAAAATGGTGAACATGGTGGCCGGGCAGGGGAATTACTGGCTCGCCAACAACTTTATCTGGGGCTGGCTGCTGATCCCCATCTCCGCGCTGGCGGAGGTCATCCGCTCGGACTGCAAGGACGGGTACAGAGCTCTGCGGCAGGGCAATTACTACGCCATTGCCGCCGCCAGCGTCCTGTTCTGGGCCGCCACCGTCCCTGTGTGGGTGCCGTTTTTCCGGGACGTGCAGGGATTGGACAACGCGGCGGACATCTTCGGCATCGTGATCCGCCTGGTGCCGTTCTACATCGCCTACGCCGGCTGCGCCATCATCGACAGCATCTTTGTCGGACTGGGGAAAACGGGTTACACCGCCGCCAACTCGCTGCTGGTCAACCTCGGCTATTACGGCGTTTTCTACGTCCTGTACCGCGCCCGCGCCATCACATTCACGATGGACACCATCATCCTGATGTTCGGCTTCGGCATGGTAGTGCATTGTGCCATCTCGCTCATTCAGGAGCGGGTGTTCCTCCGGAAACGGGAGCGGAACGTGGCAGAATAGGCCCTCGGAGAGGAGCGCAGAACGGTGTTTCCGAGGAATCCCACACACAGCACAAGCGCCCGGCCATCGGCCGGGCGCTTGTGCTGTCATGCGGGGAGACCCCGCGGTATGCTATTGTTACTGTGCATCCTTGATGGCGGCCTGTGCGGCGGCCAGACGGGCGATGGGAACACGGAAGGGGGAGCAGGACACATAGTCCAGGCCCACCTTGTGGCAGAACTCCACGGAGGAGGGATCGCCGCCGTGCTCGCCGCAGATGCCCAGATGCAGCTCCGGACGGGTCTCGCGGCCCAGCTTGGCAGCCATCTTCACCAGCTTGCCGACGCCAACCTGATCCAGCTTGGCGAACGGATCGCTCTCGTAGATCTTCTTATCGTAGTAGGCGCCCAGGAACTTGCCGGCATCGTCACGGCTGAAGCCGAAGGTCATCTGGGTCAGGTCGTTGGTGCCGAAGGAGAAGAACTCGGCCTCCTTGGCGATCTCGTCGGCGGTCAGAGCCGCGCGGGGGATCTCGATCATGGTGCCCACCAGATACTTCATCTTCACGCCGGCGGCGGCCAGCTCCTCGTCAGCGGTCTTGACCACCACGTCCTTGACGTACTTCAGCTCCTTGACCTCGCCCACCAGCGGGATCATGATCTCGGGGACCATGTTCCAGTCGGGGTGCTTCTTCTGCACGTTGATGGCGGCGCGGATGACGGCACGGGTCTGCATGACGGCGATCTCCGGGAAGGTGACAGCCAGACGGCAGCCGCGGTGGCCCATCATGGGGTTGAAATCGTGCAGGGAGGAGATGATGGCCTTGATGTCGGCAACGGACTTGCCCATATCCTTGGCCAGCAGCTCGATGTCGTGCTCCTCAGTGGGAACGAACTCGTGCAGAGGGGGATCCAGGAAGCGGATGGTGACGGGGCAGCCCTCCATGGCCTCGTAGATGCCCTCAAAGTCGCCCTGCTGCATGGGCAGCAGCTTGGCCAGAGCCTTCTCGCGCTGCTCCACGGTGTCGGAGCAGATCATCTCGCGGATGGCGGCGATACGGTCGCCCTCGAAGAACATATGCTCGGTACGGCACAGGCCGATGCCCTGGGCACCCAGCTCACGGGCCTTGGCGGCGTCGTGGGGGGTGTCGGCGTTGGTGCGGACCTGCAGACGGCGGAACTTGTCGGCCCAGGCCATGATGCGGCCGAAGTCGCCGCCCACGCTGGCGTCCACGGTGGGCATAGCGCCGTCGTAGATGTTGCCGGTGGAGCCGTCCAGGCTCAGCCAGTCGCCCTCGTGATAGGTCTTGCCGGCCAGCGTGAACTGCTTGTTGGCCTCGTCCATGTTGATGGCGCCGCAGCCGGAGACGCAGCACTTGCCCATGCCGCGGGCCACAACGGCGGCGTGAGAGGTCATACCGCCGCGGACGGTCAGGATGCCCTGCGCGGCCTTCATGCCCTCGATATCCTCAGGAGAGGTCTCCAGACGGACCAGGACCACCTTCTCACCGCGGGCAGCCCACTCCTTGGCGTCCTCAGCGGTGAACACGATCTTGCCGCAGGCGGCGCCGGGGGAGGCGGGCAGAGCCTTGCCCACCGGCTCGGTGGCCTTCAGGGCCTTAGGATCGAACTGGGGATGCAGCAGGGTATCCAGGTTGCGGGGATCGATCATGGCAACGGCCTGCTGCTCGGAGATCATGCCCTCGTCCACCAGGTCGCAGGCGGTCTTCAGCGCGGCGGGCGCGGTGCGCTTGCCGTTGCGGCACTGCAGCATGTACAGCTTGCCGTGCTCCACGGTGAACTCCATGTCCTGCATGTCGCGGTAGTGATCCTCCAGAATGTTGCAGACCTTGACGAACTCGTCATAGGCCTCGGGGAACTTCTCAGCCATCTCGGCGATGGGCATGGGGGTGCGCACGCCGGCCACCACGTCCTCGCCCTGGGCGTTGGTCAGGAACTCGCCCATCAGCTTCTTCTCGCCGGTGGCGGGGTCACGGGTGAACGCAACGCCGGTGCCGCAGTCGTCGCCCATGTTGCCGAAGGCCATGGACTGGACGTTGACGGCGGTGCCCCAGGAGTAGGGGATGTCGTTGTCGCGGCGGTACACGTTGGCGCGGGGGTTGTCCCAGGAACGGAACACGGCCTTGATGGCGCCCACCAGCTGCTCCTTGGGGTCAGAGGGGAAGTCCTGACCGATCTTGGCCTTGTACTCGGCCTTGAACTGCATGGCCAGCTCCTTCAGGTCAGCGGCGTCCAGCTCCACGTCCTGGGTCACGCCCTTCTTGGCCTTCATGGCGTCGATCAGCTGCTCAAAGTACTTCTTGCCGACCTCCATGACCACGTCGGAATACATCTGGATAAAGCGGCGGTAGCAGTCCCAGGCCCAGCGGGGGTTGTTGGACTTCTTGGCGATCACGTCCACCACGTCCTCGTTCAGGCCCAGGTTCAGGATGGTGTCCATCATGCCGGGCATGGAGGCGCGGGCGCCGGAGCGGACGGAGACCAGCAGGGGATTCTCGTGATCGCCGAACTTCTTGCCGGTGATCTTCTCCATCTTCTCGATATACTCCATGATCTCGGCCATGATCTCGTCATTGATCTGACGGCCGTCCTCATAATACTGGGTGCAGGCCTCGGTGGTGATGGTAAAGCCCTGGGGAACGGGCAGGCCGATGTTGGTCATCTCGGCCAGGTTGGCGCCCTTACCGCCCAGCAGCTCACGCATCTTCGCGTTGCCTTCGGTGAACAGGTAACAATACTTCTTGCTCATGGTAGTCCCTCCATCTATCAATATAGTTGTACCAAACGATGAGAACGTTTCTTATTATAGTCATATTTCCCGCCAAAAGCAAGTCTATTCCCAAATTTTTCTGTTTTTTTGCAATAGGTTTCAGTCCTTGTCGGGAAACGCTGTTACAGGAAACATTTTCCCCCATATCCGTAGAATAAAACTTGCCTGTCCCGCTTTTTGTGTGTTATACTAATGCATTATGAAAGTGGGGTGTCAGGCCCTGCGGAGGAAAGGGGAGCGCCATGGCCCAGCTTCTGCCGGAAAACAGCACACTGGAGCGCACGGTCCGCCGTGCGGCGGAGCAGGGACGGCTGAGCCACGCCATCGTGCTCTCCGGAGACGGCGACCTGACGGACGCGGCGCGGTTCATTGCCGCCGCCCACGTCTGCGAGGGGACCGACAGGCCCTGCCTGCGGTGCCGCCACTGCCGGAAGGTGCTGGAGGGCATCCACCCCGATGTTGCGGTGATCCGGGACACGGAGCACCGGGAACTGACGGTGGACGCGGTCCGCGCCCTGCGGCAGGACGTGTACATCCAGCCCAACGAGGCGGCGCGGAAGGTGTACATCATCGCCGACAGCCGCCAGCTCAACGAGCGGGACCAGAACGTGCTGCTGAAGATCGTGGAGGAGGGGCCGTCCTACGCGGCGTTCATCTTCTGCGCCGACAGCCCCGCTGCGCTGCTGGAGACGGTGCGCTCCCGCTGCGTGCTGCTGAAGTGCGACGCTCCGGCGCCGGACGCCCTGCCGCCGGAGGCAGAGCAGCTGTGCCGGGCCTTTGCAAAGGGCAGGCTGCTGCCGGTGACGGCGTATCTGGTGTCGCTGGAGAACCGTCGGCTGAAGCGGGAGGAGCTGCGGGACGTGCTGCGGGGCGCGTGGTGCGCCGCGGCGGAGGCCCTGCTGCTGCAGATGGGCAAGGAGACGCCGGATCCCGCCTGCGGCGAGACGGCGCAGGCACTGGCCGACGGGCTGGACCGCCGCCGTCTGTACGGCCTGACGGTGCTGCTGGAGAAATACAGCGGCGAATGTGCATACAATGTCGGCGCGGGCCATGTTCTTGGCGCCCTCGCCGTGGAATGGGAGGAGCTTCTATGACGACTGTGGTTTCCGTCCGCTTTCGCAGCGGCTGCAAGACCTATTATTTTGACCCGAAGGACCTGACGGTGGAGGCCGGACAGGACATCATCGTGGAGACGGCGCAGGGCCCGGAATTTGCCCAGTGCAGCGAGGGCAACCATCAGGTGCCCGACGAGCAGGTGGTGCAGCCCCTGCGGGCGGTGCTGCGCATCGCCACCGACAACGACCGCCATACCGCCGCCTACAACCGCGGCCGGGAGAAGGAGGCCTTCGACATCTGCCAGAAGAAGATCGCCCAGCACAAGCTGGAGATGAAGCTGGTGCGGGTGGAGTGCAGCTTCGACGGCTCCAAGATCCTGTTCTTCTTCACCGCCGACGGGCGGGTGGACTTCCGGGAGCTGGTGAAGGATCTGGCCGGCGTGTTCCGCGCCCGCATCGAGCTGCGGCAGATCGGCGTCCGGGACGAGGCCAAGATGCTGGGCGGTCTGGGCATCTGCGGCAGACCCTTCTGCTGCGCCCAGTTCATGGACGAGTTCCTGCCGGTATCCATCAAGATGGCCAAGACCCAGAACCTGTCCCTGAACCCCACCAAGATCTCCGGTACCTGCGGGCGGCTGATGTGCTGCCTGAAGTACGAGCAGGACGCCTACGAGGATGCCATCAAGCGCATGCCCAAGAACGACTCCTTCGTGCTGACGCCGGACGGCCCCGGCAACGTCAGCGACGTGAACCTGCTGCGGGAGACGGTGAACGTCCGGCTGGATGACCGGCCCGAGAACGCCCGCTGCTACCACAACTGCGAGGTGTGCGTCCTGCGCAACGGCAAGGGCAGCCGGGACGGCATCACCATCCCCGACCAGCGGCCCGAGCGCTATGTGGAGCCGGAAAAAGAGGACGATATGCCCCCCGTCAGCTTCATCAGTGACTTTACGCCCACTCCCGCCGTCAAGGCCGACGAGGGGGAGAAGCGCCGCCGCAGCCGGGGCGGCCGCGGCCGCAAAAAGGCCGAGGGCGCCGCACCGGAGAAGCGCGG
>ENA-OPAV01000168-OPAV01000168.1-human-gut-metagenome-genome-assembly--contig:-NODE-168-length-59102-cov-3.233712_pt1 | contig 59102 bp, 55 predicted proteins | sample MGYA00241056_ERZ501428 | MGnify/ENA primary metagenome ERZ501428 (study PRJEB25962, sample SAMEA2042621) | human gut metagenome | biome: human gut; feature: human-associated habitat; material: faeces... | reverse complement strand
GTTCTTCAGCTTCATTGTACAACTTATTCAACAACCGTATGAATGTTGTTAAGACTGCTACAACAGGTACTGGCTGGACTGCTTCTAACAACAGTAATATTAAATTTGCTCAAAATAGCAACTATACATTGTTCTTCAATGATGGTATTGTATTTACATTCAAAAACAATGACGGTAACTGTACAGAAGGAAACTCAGGCGGTACAACTACTGAATCTAAATGCTACGGTGTAATCGATGTTAACGGTGAAAAGAACCCTAACAAAGAAGTTAAATGTGATTCTGGTACAACCGGTGACAACTGCGAAGTATCTAACCCAACTGATATTTATCCGGTTGTTATGTATGACCAGACAATCTTGCCTGCTACTAGAGCCGGTGAAGCTGTTCTTTACGGCGCTGGTAAATAGTCATAAGCTATTAAATAAAAAAAAGACTGAATTTTTCAATTCAGTCTTTTTTTTATCTATCTGCAGCAATATTCAGATTTTGTAACTCGTAAATGACATCTTTTATTTCATCTGAAACATCAGATAAATCAGAAATATTAAGTTTTACCATAGAAGCAAATTCAGCTTTTTTAAATTCATGAAGCCCTCTGTGCTTAAAAAATTCTTCAAGAAACTCAACCTTTGAACCTGATAATGCAATGTTGTCAACCGGCGGCAGAGATATGTTTTGCGTAGCATAATTCAAGGTTCTTTCAATTAAAGGAAGCGGAAGTGCATCCTCAAATTCTCCTATTTTTAATACATGAACTTTATCTATATCTCTGAGTTTAGGCAATATTTCCCTGTAATTATCATCAGCATCACTGTCAAGAAGAACAAATATAGGCAGCCTCAAGCATTCAACAAGCCTGTAAAAAGTCTTAACAACCTGATTTTTTCCTCCGGCTGAAAGCACATAAACACCATTACGGTTAAAGTTATACCCCAAAATATCCGCAAACACAGGAAGCAGTGTTTCCTCAGTAATTCCCTCACAGATAATAATCTTTTCTAACGGATAAAGAAGCGAAAACTGCTCACGCGTTTGTTTAATATCTACAGCACATGCCAGAGATTTTAGCCACTTAAGATTTAACGGAATTTCTTCTGTATCAATCAGAGCAAGAGCAGTTTTGTAATTAATCTTATTCTTCAAAAGGTCATTTATATTATCATCAAGTAAAAAAATTGAATTTTCGTAATCATACAGCCTCTGGTTTATTAAATAATCGTCATCCATCCCGAACCCCATAGACTTCAGAGAATAGTTAAAAACAAATTCTGAAAGAGCCCTTATCTCGGCATAATCCATTCTCTCCAGTTCAGATTTTTTAAATTTCGGAGAAATTAAATTATTGGTAAGTATATCAGAAAAAACTCTTAAGTATTTAACCTCAGGCGGTTTAAATCTTGTCAGCCTGTCCATTGATATTACTATCTGCTCTTTTGTTAAAGGTTTAATCTTAAGATTTTTCAATACTTCCTCTTTAGTTTGTAACATTATTTACAAAAATTAATTAAAATAGCAACTTTTTAGGTTCTCTGTATTTTAATATAATAGTAGTAGTGGAGTGAAATCGTGTATTCAATAAATCCAAACTTTCCTCAATACAATTATACCACAACAGGTAAGACAAAGTCCGAACGTGTTGGCTTGAATACTGAAAAACCTGTGAACAAAGCTCCTCAAGCTTATGTTACAAATCCTAAATATAATATTCCGTTTAATTCAGCTCTTCACTCTTCTGATTTTAGAACCAAATTTGTTTCAAATGAGGAAAAACAAAAATACAATAATTTACAAAAAATGCTTGACAGACACTCTAAAAAAGCTTTAGATGCGTTATTGAAGAAAGGTATTTTGTTGAATGCAGATTCCAATGATAATTCAACAGTTCTTGACAATCTTCATAAAATTGCAAATACTCCGCGAGCAAACGGCTTAAATAATCTGGTAACATTAAAAGAAACAATAAACACACTCAATAACCCGTTTGTAATAAATCAGGAATTTGGAGATATTCCGTCTAAATATCAGGATTACGCAAAACAGGCAAACTCTGCAAATGCAAGCAATCTTTTTGAGAAAAAAGCTGCAGAAAATGATATAAATGTAACTCATTCAGGCACCTGCGTTGCAGCAAGCATAGAATTTAATATGGCGCAAAAGCATCCGGCAGAATTTACAAGATTTGTAGAAGGCTTGAGTTCACCAAACATGTCAGTACAAAAAGAAATCCACCTGAATAATCTTGCAGACAATACCCTTGATGCAATATGGCTTTTGAATGCTTTTGAAATCCCTTATGAAGCAAAAGACTTCAACAAAGCCACCCTTACATTTGCACCTGATAAAAACGCTATTATCAGAGCTCAAATTCAGACAACAGATAAAGATCCTCAGGAACGCTCTGTAGTTGATGTATTAATGCAGTCAACTTTAATGCAGGTAGGTTCACAGCAATCTTACAACACATTAACAGACAAACGCCAAGGCAAATTCAACCAGAATGATAAGGGATTAATCGAATTTGAAAAAACATTTACCGAATCAGTTGTTGAAGATAAAAATAAAATTTCAGTAACCTACCAGACCGTTGATGAAAATGCAAAACTTATCGGTTACGAAACAGATATGGCAACAATGAAACGTCATCTTGTAGATTCTCTGGACAGAGGTGAAAATGTAATCATAGGTTACACACAGGTAGATAAAAACAATATAATTATAAACGGACATGAAATCACAATATTAGGTTATAAACAAGGAAAAGACGGCAAACTGACATTCATCTGCAATGATACAGACGACAACCAGTCAAAAGCAATTGAATACAGCGAAAACTATCTGCTTCCAAAAATTCACCACGCAGCACTTCCACACGATATAGTTGAGAATGATGTAAAACTTGTAGAAAACTGGGTTGAAGGAATAAAAACATACAAAGAACTCAAAAAGAAACAAAAGGAACAGCAGTTAGAGCCGCAATTACAACAGGCAGCATAGATTAAATAAGGAAACAAAAATGATTAATAACATTAACGCTTACTCCAATATAAACCTTATCAAGGCTTACCAACAAAGACAGCAGCAAAACAAAAAGCCTCAACAACCTGTTCAACCACAAACAAAACCTCTTACAACCACCAATGAGCCACAAAAACAACCCGATTTAAAGCCGACAAAGACCAGCATTTTTTATGTAAATGATGTTCATGGCAAAATGACTAATATGGAGAGAATTTATGCAATTGCCAAGGAATTTGATAACTCTAAAGAAAAAGACACAGACAAATTAAAACTTGCATCCGGAGATATTATATTAGGCGCAAATTATACATCAAATCAGGTTGCAAACAGATTTTTAAACTGGATTGGAGTTAGTGCTAATGCACTAGGCAACCATGAACTTGACGTTGTACCTAAAAATCTGGCATCTTTAATAGACAACGCAAACTATAAATTATTAGCGATTAACGCCTCAGTCGATGCCTCAAGCCCGATGGCAGGCAAAATCGGTAAATCTATTATAGAAGAACGCAATGGTCAAAAATACGGTATTATAGGTATAGCTCCTTCCGATATGGCTGAAAGAGTAAAACTAAATGATTCCGTAAAAGATATAAAAATAGATGACTTCCCTACGACAATCAAAAAAGTTCAGGAAGAAGTCGACCGGTTAAAAGGTGAAGGTATTAATAAAATCATATTACTTTCACACAGCGGCTTCAAACATGATAAAAAAATGGCACAGGAAACCAGCGGAATTGACGTAATTCTTGGTGCACATACACACGATCTTATAACAGGTATAAAAGAAGGTGAAAACCTCTTCTATTCAAAAACAGGGGAACCTGTTGTTATTACACAAGCCGGAAAAGACGGTGAAAATGTCGGAATACTAAACCTTGAATTTACACCGGGCGGCGTAATCAGCAAGGTCCAAAACAATGTAATTAAAACAAGAAGTTACAGCAGGAACCTATCTTCACGAAGTGCAGTAGAAAGCATTATCGGTAAACCGGAAATTCTCGGCAAAGTAACGTCCACCGTAGCTCCGCCAAAAGAACGATTAATAGAAAATAATCCGCATGGAAACATAATTGCAGATGCAATGAGAAGTGAACTTGGAACAGATATTGCTATTCTCAATGCCGGAAATATAAGAGGTCATTTTGATTTAGGTCCTGTTGATTCCCGTTTAATAAATGATATTACACCATTTGAAGATAAAATGCTTATCGGGAAATTAAGTGAAAAAGAAATCGTTGATGCAATTAAAGTCGGCGGTCAATCCTTTGTTAGAACAGGTCATAAACCAGGTATCCTCCTCGTTTCCGGTCTTAAATACACAATGACCGACAAAGGTGAACTAAAAGCTCTTTCTTACATTGATAAGGCAGGAAAAGAAACTTCAATCGATATAAATAATCCAGGCACAGAACGTAAATTTACAGTAGCAATGGATGACTTCTTTGCGACAGGCGGTGACAATTATCTGCCGACAAATGAAAACCCTGACTTTATAATAAAGAAATTTAACATTGATAAAAATAAGTTAGCTTGTGATTATATCAAAAAAATGCAGGGAACATTTGAAGTCAAGAATGATGACAGAGTAAAAATTATCAACCATGACACTCCGGTCAATGCAGCTTAACTTCTAATCAGTACCAAACCTTTCCGCCTCACGCTGATAGTTAGCTGCTAATATTTTTAGCGCCACTCTTAAATTCTGCTCATTGCATTTCCATGGCAAATTAATATCCGAATTGCTCTTTTGAATTTAAGTACTCTTTGACCGTATTTAAAGATGCTTGGACTATACGGGTAACACGCGAAGAGGAAAGACCTACCTGACGTGCAATATCTTTTACCTGCATATTCCTGTAAAATCTGTATTCAACAACAGTTCTCTCTTTTGGAGGAAGTTTTGAAATAGCCTCTCTTATCATACGTCCCATTTCGGAAATTTCAGCATTTTCATCAGGTGTTGCATGATTATCTTTCAAAAAGTCAAATGGAGAATCATTATCACTTGCAGCATCAGCAAGACCATCAATAGAAAGGACTGTTTCATAAATTGCCTCTCTGACCTTTGCTTTTTGTACTTCAGGATTATCTGGATCTTCCTCAGTATCTTCTTCCTCAACTTTATGTTTAAGAGAATACCATTTGTATCTTATTCTTAATTCGTTTCTAATAGCCCATCTTACTGCAGTAGCAATATATGCAGCATTATAACGTGCAAGCTGTTCTTCTGTTTTATTCTTAATAAGAGCCTGAATTGCGATAATACCTATAGACAAAAGTTCCTCATATTCAACCATATGAGATGGAATCCTTCTATGCTCAACCTTCGCAACCTTTTGAACTATATCTATGTATTCTTTTAGCTTATTTTTATCTTGCATAATCATGATTAACTAATTATTTTTTCCTAGGCTCTTGATTTATTCTACCCTGATTTCTATTATTTTTCAAGTTGTAAACAAAAAGTAAGATTTCAGCAACGGCTTTATAGAGTTCCGGAGGAATCTGCTGGTTTAAATCGACCATTTTAAACAGCGCTCTGGCAACCGGCGGATTTTCGATAATAGGGATTCCATGTTCAGTTGCAATCTTAATAATCTTCTTTGCAATCAGCTCTGTCCCTTTCGCGATAAGCATAGGGGATGCCATTTCTTCGGCTTTATATTTCAAAGCACAGGCAACATGCACAGGATTTGTTACGACAAAATCAGCTTCCGGAACAGAATCCATCATACCTCTCTGAAGCATCTGCATACGGCGCTGGCGAAGTGCAGCCTTTACGTTTGGATCACCTTCTGTGTTTTTATATTCATCTTTAATTTCTTTAAACGACATCTTCTGGTCTTTAAGGAATTTCCATTTTGTAACTCCGTAGTCTGCGGCTGAGATTATTAAGAACGCAATACATGCTTTAAAAATAAATTCTGTAATAAGTTTTCCAAATTCAATCATTACGGCAAAGTTATTATCAATAGCAGCAAGCATTAAAATACTTTTAATATGATCCGAATAAACTGCCCAGCCGATATAGCCCAGAATTAAAACTTTTAATATATTTTTCAGTAATTCAAAAAGTGTTTTTATAGACATAATATTTTTGAAATACTTTGTAGGATTAAGTTTGTCTAGTTTCGGCATCAAAGGGGCAGTCGCAACAAGAGGCCCCACCTGAATAAAATCCGCCATAACAGCAACAAACCAGGCAAGGGCTAAAATAGGCGCAATGATTAAAAATGCGGCTTTTACTGTAATTGTAAAAATATAAGCCAGCCCTACCCTTTCAAGATGTGTATTTGGAATTTGCTCATACATTAGCGTGAACAGTTGTGAAATCTGATCCCAGATAAAAGGCGCCAGGCCAAATATTGCGCAGAATAAAATAAGCAATGAAACAGCTGTTGAAAAGTCTTTTGACTTAACAACCTGTCCTTCCTTTCTTGCCTGCTCCAATTTTCTCGGGGTGGCATCATATTGCTTATCTTCATCACCCATTATTTAATCCTTTAAAAATTATCATTATCTGATGTGATAACGGTGTATATAATAATATTATAATGATTATGAAACTATTTTCACACCTGATGAAGTACCAAGGCGGGATGCTCCGGCTTCAATCATATTTAAAGCAGCCTGTTTATCTCTTATGCCGCCGGAAGCCTTTACTTTTAAACCATGTGAAGATACTGTATCATACATCAGCTTAACATCTTCGGCTTTTGCTCCGACGCCGTTTTTAACAAAGCCTGTTGAAGTTTTTACAAAGTCAGCACCGGCTTCAACAGATAATTCACAAGCCTTTTTAATTTCCTCTTTATTTAAAAGGTCTGTTTCCAGAATTACCTTTAACGGAACATTTCCACAGGCAATCTTCACAGCCTTAATATCATCCCTGACAAAATCATAATCCTTATTTTTTAAGCCGGAAACATTTATAACCATATCAACTTCATCTGCGCCGTCAGCAGCAGCACAAGAAGCCTCAAAAGCTTTGACTTCTGTTTTATTAGCCCCTAAAGGAAAACCGATTACCGTAACAACTTTTACGTCAGTGCCGTCAAGAGCATCTTTTGCCATTTTTACATATGCAGGATTTATGCAAACACCTAAAAACTTATGCTCTTTTGCTTCTTGAAATAATTTTTCAAAATCTTCTTTTACAGCATCCTGTTTTAATAGTGTATGTTCAATATAGTTATTCAAGTTATCCATTTAAGCCTCTTTTCTATAAAATATTATCCAAAATTTGTGAAGTTGATGCAGCCTTGTTTAACGTAAAGAAATGCAGTCCCTTTACTCCGGAGGCAATCAGCTCCGAACACTGCAAACTTGCAAAATCAACACCGAACTTTCTCATCTCTAACGGAGAATTTTCATATTGTTCAAACTTCTGCATTAACGCTGCCGGAATAGTAATCTTTGCCATAGAAACCATCCGCAAAATCTGTTTCATACTTATCACAGGCATAATTCCGGGAATTACAGGAATGTTTATACCAGCCTTTCTTACAAGTTCAATATATCTAAAAAACTTCTCATTATCAAAAAACAACTGCGTATAAACAGCCTCAGCGCCTTCATCTACTTTCTTCTTAAGATTATCAATATCAGACGACAAATCTACAGCTTCAATATGCCCTTCGGGATAACCGGCAACAGCGACACTAAGAGAAGATTTGGTTTTTATAAATCTCACAAGTTCATTTGCATAATGAAAGTCACTGTGACAGGTATCAGCCTCCTGCGGCTTATCTCCTCTCAAGGCAAGTATATTATCAATATTACAATCTTTTATGTTATTTATAAGTTCTTCTATATTTGCAAGATTGTTGCAGACACAGGTTAAATGAGGCATAAGATTATACTTTTCATTAAGTATTTTAATCAGTTCAAATGAATTATTGTTATTGCCTGAGGCGCCCCAGGTCAAAGAAACAAGCGCAGGCTTGTATTTTTCTAAACATTCCAGTTCTTTTAAAAGTTCAGGATATTCAACCTCGCCGCCCTTTGGAGGAAATACTTCAAAAGATATTTTTAGCCCGTCTTCTTTACCGTAAATCTCATTCAACTTCATAGCAGAATTATAACACAAAGACCAAAAACTTTTCTCATAAGAGCATTTATGATAATATAAAACTATGATTACCGGAGAAGAGATAAAATTAAAGCTTAACGTGCTTATAGGAGATATTTTTGGAGGAGTTAATGCGGCAATAATTGCGCTTCCGCAGGCGCTGGCGTTTGGAGTTGCAACAGGATTCGGAGCAAGCGCCGGCATATGGGGGGCAATTATATTATGTCTTGTTGCAGGGATTCTGGGAACTAAAGTTCCTATGATTTCCGGAATTACAGGACCTTCGGCGATTGTCATCGCTTCCATTATGCACGCATTAAACAAGGATATAAATTCAGTATTGCTGATTATGGTGATGGCGGGTGCAATTCAGCTGCTGCTCTCGTTTACAAAACTTACAGACATTGTAAAATATGTTCCATATCCGGTGATTTCCGGTTTTATGAACGGAGTAGGCACAATTATTATAATAATGCAATTAAACCCTCTATTGGGCTTGCAGCCATTTTCAAACACAATTGAAAGTATAGAGCATATTACAACATCACTTAACACTATGAATATGCAAGCTTTTCTGCTCGGGCTTCTAACATTAGCAATTGTATTTGGGATACCGAAAAGATTTAACAAGTATTTGCCGTCACAGATTTTAGCTTTAATAATTTGTACCATAGTTTCAATTAAAATGGGCTTGGATATTCCAAAGATTTCAGAAGTATCAATTGCATTTCCAAAATTCAGCCTGCCGTCTGCAAATATCCATGATGTTATAACATACTTTCATTATGCAATAACACTGGCAATTATTTTATCTTCAGAAACCCTTTTAACAGGGCTTGTATGTAATTCTATTACAAAAGTACAGTCTTCCCCGCAAAGGCTTCTGGCTTCACAGGGTATCGGGAATATGTGTTGTGCTCTGACCGGTTCACTGCCCGGTTCTGCCGCCACAATGAGAACAGTGGCAGCATTAAAAACAGGCGCCGCAACAAGATTTGCTGCAATAGTAACGCCTCTGGTTTTACTCGTACTGCTTTATAAATTTTCAGGATTTGTAGCTGAAATACCGCTCTGTGTTCTTGCCGGAATTTTAATAAAAATCGGTTACGATATTATTGATGTGAAGCTTTTAAAAGTTGTTAAACTTGCGCCAAAAGAAGATTTATATGTGCTGGTAGTAGTCTTTTTATTGACCGTATTCTATAACCTTATAGTTGCTGTAGGTGCAGGGATTACTCTTGCGGCTCTGTTATATGCGAAGAAAGTTGCAGATAAGGCTAAATTAGTTCAAAAAGAAGTTTACGATAAAGATATTATAAAACTTGAAAAACAGGTTGAAAGAGATTACAAACATAAAATAAGAGCAGTTCATATTGACGGACAGTTTTTCTTTGGTTCTGCAACCCAGCTTATTTCACAATTTGACGAGTTATTAGGAACAAGATATTTAATCCTGAACTGCGATTTTGAAGACACATTAGATATTTCAGCTCTTTTTGCATTTGAAGATATTGTACTGAGATTAAAATCACAGCACATAAAACTTATTCTTGTATTAAAAAATACAGGTATTTATAAACAGCTTTCAGATTATAAAATTACGGAAGAAATAGGTGACAAGCATATATTCTACTCAGAAATAGAAGCTATAGAATTTGCTAAAAAATCGCTTACCAAAAAGGCTCATAAAAAGTACAAATATAATTAAAAAGGCGGATTTTAAAATCCGCCTTTTCCTTTTTAGAAGTTATATTTTGGAATTTCAAACACTTCGTTATTTGCATCTTTTTCAACAAACGCAAGATAATACTTCATTGCCTCGTCTTTTGTTCTGTTGTAAAAATCTTCCGGGATAAATTTTTTGTGCAATTCTGTTCTATCGCCTGAATAGTTGCCCAGAACATTAGCGTAGGTTTCAATCATACCCTTATTTGAGCCGCCGCCGTAAGCTTTAGTTTTTGCATCTGTTCCGGATGGTCTTATTTCAATATACTTATGTGCAAATTTTAAATAGGTGCCGTCACCTACAAATTTTATGTCCTCAAGATTATCAAAAATTAAACTTTTGAAAGAATCATTCAAAACTTCTCTTACATCTTCTATAGTCATAAGTCCTTCTTTAACACCCATTGCCATAGAAAGGTAGAACAGATCATTTTTGGTACGTTTTTTCTCGCCTTCAATTTTATCAGCCTTAAGCTTGTTAATATCAGGCTCTGACTCATTGTAATACGCAATATCCACGCGGGTATCGTAACGTCCCACAATATTATTATCGTCGAAAATTTCTTTTAAATAATCCGATAAAGGCTGTTTTTTGAGCTTGGCTATCAAAGCAGAGGCGACAATTATAGCTTCTGTTGCACTTTTTTCACGCATAGCAACAGCTTTTCTTCCTGCCAGAGATTCAATTAAATCTTCTGTACCCATAATCATACCGCCGGACTCTTCGCCTCCGAAAATTAAGCGTGGATTTTTGCCCAGATTTATTGAATTTCCAAAGACATCATCCACCACCACATCTTTATCCGGGGCATTCTTAAGCTGAAGTTCAACTTTTTTCATGATATTTGCAATTTCTTTGAAGCCGACCGGAACATTAACAACATTGACATTATGAGCCGCTGCCCATTCATCCCAAGAACGTGCTGATGCGGTTGTTTTTATCATAAATCTAGGATGGTTATCCCAGGTTTTTTGAGCTTTTAGCTGTTTAGCCCAGAAATCCATAAGCATTAAAAATGCCTGATTTGCTGTAAATACGGTTAAAATTCTATCATGGCTTAATTCAACATAGTCTATGCCGTTTTCTTCAAGAAAACTAACCCTGTCAGCGCTTTCAACCTGTGTAATAGTAAGCCTGTCATGATCCGGATCTGTAATTAAAACTGCGGTATTAACAGGATATTTTTTCAGCTTTTCTTCATAATGCATGGTTTCTATTACCGGGAAAAACTTTTCCCCGTTCTGCCTTTTAGCAACAACTGTTGCATCAACCGAATAATCATAGAAAGCATGTTCACCTTTAGGGGTAATATCATATTTCCCGATAGAATGGAAGAAAGGATCTTCTTCAATATTAAACCAGTTAAATTTCTCTGAAATATCGAGTTTTTTCAAAACTCTTGAAAGAGTTCTATAGGCAGACCCTCCTACATTTTCTACCACAATTTTTTCTTTAAAGCCTTTTATCAAGTCAAGATTAATGTTTTGAGCAACTCCTGACTTCAAATATTCAACATAAAGATCAACACCGTCATCAAGGTTTTCCATAATTTTTTCATCAATAAGCGGGTTATCTTTAGCTGCAATTTTAATTTCATAGCTGCCGTCTTTTTCAACCTTATTAAAAATTTCCTGAATTTTATCAACAAATTCCATAGATTCTTCCGGCAGATACTGGCTTCCCTGACAGTTCAAATCTTTTGTTGCATTTTTGACAGAAATTCCATGGCTTGATGTAATATATTCTCCGCCGAGTAAATCAAGCTTGAAAGCTAAAAATGAAGCTAGCCATATAGGAATAGTTTTTCTCCCTGCCGGCACTAAAGTCTTTATTCCGTTTGCAGCCTGAACCCTTGCAATCGCATCAAGAAACAGTTCTGAATTATACCGGACTTCTCTGCCTGCAATTTTCAAAATTTCCTTTCCTTTATATTTTTCGTTCGCAACAAGAGCTTTAGCCAGTGTAGCAAGAACTATTCCCACAAGGTTGATAGGAAATCTTGTATCCTGCGGATATAAAATATTTTGCGGTCCTCTTATGCCGGCAGTTGAAACTTTTGCCTCTTTTGCATAATTTGCAAACCATTCTTTCAAATTTAATCCTTCAGGATTTTTGTTTTCATCATAAGGTTCAAGGTGCTCCCTCTTTAAAACAAACGTAAATTCACCATCCTGAGAAAAATCCATCAGGCCGGCTGTTTTTATATAATCAGGGGTTTTGTCATAAACATTTTTAAATAATTCATTTTCCAGGCTATTTTCAGATGTTTTTGGCATAGACATATATTATCTCCTTCTTATTTGTCGAAAATATTATATAATAAAAATTTTTTATTGTATAATGAAATAGTGAGGGAGAAATATAATGGCAAAAACAAAAAAAGAATACACTAAACGCTCTGCATCGGAATATAATTTTTGGCGAAGCCTCTTTATGATACTTATATGTAAAGTATTTTATATGATAAGGTTTAAACTTGTATACAGACTAGAAGTCCAGGGGTTAGAAAATGTTCCGAAAGATAATGAATATATTGTTTGTCCTAACCACTTATCCACACTGGATCCGCCATTAATGTGCGCAGTAATGCCAAGGAGGGTTTCTTTCATGGCAAAAAAAGAACTCTTTGACATAAAATTTCTCCGCTGGTGGATTGATTGGCTTGGAGCTTTTGCTGTTAACAGAGAAAGCCTTGGACCTTCAACTATCAAAACTGTTATGGAAATCAAAAAAAGTAAATGGGTTTTCGGAATATTTCCACAGGGAACAAGAGGGTTGCCAGGTGAAATAAAAGGTGTAACAAAAGGGTTTGCCGGACTAGCTAAAATTACAAAATGCGCAATTCTTCCTGTTGGAATTATTGGCACTGATGAAGTTAAAAGAATTCCGTTCACCGGAAAAATTATTGTAAAAATAGGAAAACCTATACCATACAGCAACGATGTAGACAGCGTTGTAGAAAAATGGACTGAAGAAATCCAAAAATTAACCGGATTTAAATATATTCCTGATGATAATTCTCAAGATAAGATTGGAGTTAAGAATGAGTAAGAAGCAGCAAAGAAATTTCAATAGGAGATATGCTTCTGAATATAATATTTTCAGATCAATATTCTATTTGTGTTTTCTTTACGGGGTTGTAATACCTTTTTTCACAATTTTTTACAACTACAAAATTACCGGAGTTGAAAATTTGCCTAAGTGGAATAAACGCGATAAATATATATTTACCGCAAACCATGTGTCAATATTTGATCCGTTTCTTGTTCCTATGGCAGTTAAAAAAATTATAGCATTTATGGCTAAGAAAGAACTCTTTGAACCGCAGGAAAAATTCAGCTGGCTCATTAAAAGGTTAGGAGCATTTGCTGTTGACAGAACAAAACCTGAAATTGCAACTTTTAAAACAGTTCGGGATATTTTTACTACAAGCTGGTCACTGGGTGTATTTCCACAGGGCGGGACCCGTCCTTACGGCAAACTTGAGGGTATCAAAAAAGGCTTTGTTGTAATTGCCAAAAATGCAAAAGCTGATATAATTCCTGTTGCAATTGCAGGATGGGATGGTTATCCAAAACTCAAGCCTTTTACAAGGAGAAATGTACAGCTGCATATAGGTAAACCTATTTCTTATAAGCTGCCTGAAGATGTAATTATTTACGAATGGTGCAAACAAATTTCAGAACTTGCAGAATACGAAAACTGCGCACCAATTCCTCAAAGTTATCAGGAAAAAGAGGTTGTTAAAATTTAAAGATTAATAGTCAGCATTAGTATCGTAAATTTCGCCTTTTTCCAGGTGATCTGTTACGATTGCATTATCCAGCCCGCCTGTATTCTCTAGAGAGTCGCTTGCTTTAATTTTATTGGCATGCACCTGGATTTCAAAAACATCATTACCATATTGATTTGGACCTTTTAAACCGTTCACATCGAAATAAATTCTGCCGCATCGCGTAGAGGTTCTCGCTATAGTTTCTCCGGTATTAAAACCATTTTCATCAGTAACATTTTGCGTCCAATTATAAAAACATCTACCGGAAGAAGTGTTGTCTTTCCGTATAGAAACAAAGCTTCCATCTTTGAGAACCATCCTCCCTCCATTAACCATTGTGGATGTAAGATTAGAAACTTTTCCTTGGCCGTTGTTTTTACGTTTAAATGTTCTTATTGTATATGATCCGCCGCCGCAGTTAGAATTTCTAATATCTTCAGATTGGCATATCTGAATTGGGCTTATATATTTAGAAAAGTCCTTAACAATATCATTTAGTTCTCGTGAACCATCAAAAATAAGCCAGTATTCCCCAGGGGTTCCCATATCATTACTATAAGCAACAAGAGCATTCGAAATTACAGAATACATTTTCTTAGCCTGTTGAAGCAGAACTTTTTCTTTATAGTTTTTTATAAGCTGAGGCAGTGTCATTGCCGCTACCACACCGGTTATCCCAAGCGTTATCAGTACTTCGGCAAGTGTAAAGGCATTACTTTTAATCTTCTTTCCCATAAATACTCCTTCTTTACTATTGAGAAATCTCAATGACATTAATTACATTATATTGCATAATCTCAATAAATGCAATATAAAGATTTAGGCAGATACATAAAACTTAAAAGAGAGTCGACTGGCATATCTCTAAATAAATTTGCCCAAGAGGCAGATGTTGATTGTGCAATATTGTGCAGAATAGAAAATCTTAAACAGGGAATAAAAATTAATATATTAGAAAAAATAGCAAATAATTTTGGAAAAACCCCTGCTGAATTTTTAAAAGAGTTTGAACAATATGATGAAGTCTATACAAAAAATCCCTGAAAGTTGTTTTCTTTCAGGGATTTTCTGTCATTGTTATTTAAAGAAAGGAATGAATTGATTTTAGCTAGGCAGCCATTTGATTTAATTTATCTAACGCTGCTGTCGCTGCTTCTTGAACACCCTTGTCTTCATCATTCTTAGCGATTGTAAACAATGTATTCAAATCTTTTTTGTAGCTTGGGTTTTGGATGTAGCTTAATGCTTCAATCGCAGAAGTTCTAACCATTGGGTTAGGGTTATTCTTCAGTTGTTCTACAACTGTAACTGCACCAGGCAATTCAGTTAACGGAACTGTTGTATTTGTTAATTTAGCTACTTCATCTCCATAGAGTTTCTGAAGGATTGCAGATGTAAACATTGCATAGCTTTTATTTCTTTCAGCCAGTTCCATTGGAGTAATAGTTGTAGCCAATTGTTTTTCAGCATCAGTCATCTGCTGGTTAGACAATAGTTTTTGTCTTGCTGCAATTTGTTCCTGTGTAGGACCGGCTAATTTGCTGGAGTCAGCATTAACAATGTTGGTCAATGCGTCCATTACTTTAACGTCAAGCAATTCAGTAGCTTTTTGCGGGTCTTCTTTTACCATGTTAGCCATTTCTTCCATAGTTGCAGCCTGAACTTCGTAATCCGGGCTTGTCAGTTTAGAAATAAAAGCATTTAAATCAACCTGTGGAGCTACAGGAGCTGAAGGTACAACTTCCGGTTTTTGAGCTTCAACAGGAGCTGCTGACGGCTGTGGAGCTGCCGCAGGCTGTGTAACAACCGGTTGCGGAACTACAGGTGCCTGTGGAGCATTAATATTTTGCTGAGCAACCTGAGGAGCAACAACTTCTACCGGAGCAGGAGCTGCTGGAGCCTGTGCTACCGGAGCCGGTTGAGCCGGTAATTGTGGTTGAGGCGGCATGTAATAAGGCTGTTGCTGAGCCTCTGGATATTGATATAACTGAGCTTGCGGATAAGTGTAATAAGGCATTGTCGGTGTTGCATATTGAGGAGCCTGCTGAGGAACATTTACAACAGACTGTCCAACACCCGGAGCTGATACACTTGGATTGTGAACATCAATCTTTACTGCATTGTAATTAGGAGCAGGTGTAGCGAAAGGCTGCACTTGGGGTTGCTGCATGTAAGGATTTACATAATTTGGAATTTGCATCATCTTATTTTCTTCCTTTCAATAAATAATATTGTCTTTATTCCTATTCTACCCTTTAAATACTCCTCAAGAAATAAAATTGCTAAAATGTCGTTTTTTTTTAACAAAAGTTAACATTAAAAATAAGAAAAACAGATTTGAAATTTTACAAAACATAAGATATATTTACATTTGTAGGACAAATATTTTATTTATGATATAATGATGTTTGGACACAGGGTATTTATCCGGACTAGAGAATTTATATAGTTAAAGGCGTTTATTTATTATGTTAATTAACAAAAAAGAAAAAAAATCCATACGCTCAGCTTTCGGTAAAACACTGGCAAAGCTGGGACAGACACATCCTGAGATTGTAGTTATGGATGCTGATTTGGCATGCTCTACCCAGACACAAATTTTTCAGAAAGAATTTCCTGAAAGATTTTTTGATGTAGGTATTGCTGAGCAAGATATGATAGCTTCGGCAGCCGGTTTGGCTGCAGCAGGGAAAACGCCTTTTGTTTCAAGTTTTGCCATGTTTGCAACCGGAAGGACTTATGACCAGATAAGAAATACCGTCTGCTATCCGGAATTTAACGTAAAAATTGTAGGAACACATGGCGGAATTACGGTTGGAGAAGACGGAGCAAGCCATCAGGCGCTGGAAGACATATCTTTAATGCGCTCAATTCCGAATATGTCAGTTATTGTTCCGGCAGATTGCAGAGAATGCGAACAGGTAATTAAGTTTGCTGCAGAAAATTACGGTCCGATGTACATAAGAATACCGAGAACAAACGTTTGCGATGTATTTGATGAAAATTATGAATTTGATTTCTGTAAGGTAAAAGTTGTTGAAGACGGAAGTGATGTAACAGTTATTACTAACGGAGAAACCCTTGCGGAAGTAATTGAGGCGACAGAAATATTAAAACAGGAAGGCTATTCTGTACAAATTTTACATGCTCCTGTAGTTAAGCCTCTTGACGGCGCTACTATTATCGAAAAAGCAAAACAAACAAAGTTTGTTATAACAGTTGAAAATCATTCTATAATAGGCGGTTTAGGAAGTGCTGTTTGCGAGCTTCTTGCGGAATATTACCCTATGCCTGTCCAGAGAATTGGAATTAATGATACATTCGGACAAAGCGGCAAATGGGATTATCTGCTTGAATACTACGGGCTGACTGCAAACAAACTGGCTAAAACTATAAAAAAACATATTGATACCTACAGACTGGTAAAATAATAAGGACTAAAAACATATGATTCAATTCAGAGCTGTAACCAAAAAATACAAAAATGACCACTATGCACTAAAGAATGTTAACCTTGATATTCTTTCAGGTGAATTTGTATTTATCGTAGGAGCTTCCGGTGCCGGAAAATCTACGTTAATGAAGCTTTTATATAATGAAGAACGCCCTACAAGCGGAACTGTAACAATTGGCGGTATTAATATTGCCAACCTCTCAAATGACAAAGTTCCAAACTTAAGACGCTGTATGGGAATTGTGTTTCAGGATTATAAATTGCTCCAGAACATGAGTATTTATGATAATGTTGCGTACGTTATCAGAACTCTGGGGATTAGTTCAAGAGAAATAAATGCCAGGGTCACAGGAGCTTTAAAAATTGTAGGGTTATATGATAAAATGCATGCCACACCGGCAGAGCTTTCCGGCGGTGAACAGCAAAGAGTAGGTATCGCTCGTGCAATTGTAAACGGACCTCCGCTTTTGATTGCTGATGAGCCTACAGGAAACTTAGATCCTAAAAACTCTATGGAAATCATGCAGATTCTGGATCAGATTAACCAGAGAGGGATTACTGTTATAGTTTCAACACATGATAATGCTATGGTAGACTATTTTAGAAAAAGAGTTATTACCCTTGATAAAGGTGAAGTTGTAAGGGATATTCAAGCAGGTACTTATGAGTGATCAAAAATTAAAAATAAAAAAACAGGTAAAAAAACATATACCAAAAGACTGGCTGTGTGAATTAAGAATTTTATACAGACTTTCAATGGAAACATTTTACGATATTAAAAGAACAGGTATAGTAAACCTTGTCATTATTACAACAATGGCAGCGATTTTAACAATCTTCGGTTCATTCTTTAGAACAGCAATGTCAATTTCTGCGTTTGCCCATGAACTTGGAAATGTTCTTGAGATTTCTGTTTATTTAAAATCAGGTACAGATACTAATATTGCAAAAAACAGAATTAAAGAATTTGAGCATGTAGAAAGCGTAAAAATTATACCAAAAGATGTTTCATGGCAGAATTTGCGAAGGGAGATGAACCTTCCTGATATTAGCAATCCTCTTCCTGACACTCTTCATGTTAAAGTAGATAAACCTGAAAATATTTCTACAGTATTTAAAAACATAAAAAAGCTTAACTCTGTAGAGGATATGAGTTATGCCCAGGAACTTGCTAAAAAAATCCAGACACTAAATCATGTTGTAAATACAATAACCGTACTTGTTATTATAATAATGGGAATTTTGACAATTACCATTATCAACAACACGATACAGCTTGTTATTCAGTCGAGAAAAGACGAGATTGAAATTATGAGGCTTATGGGTGTTTCTAACTGGTATATCCGATTTCCGTTAATTATGCAGGGAGCATTCTACGGATTTACAGGTGCTGTTGTTGCAATAATACCTCTGAATTTTGTTCAGAACGGTCTTAATAATATGCACCAGTTCTTTATTGTACCATCACCTTTATACGCCCAAAGCATTGTTATATTCACAATGTTTATGATGGCTATACTCTTTGGTGCAGGCGGAAGCTTCTTATGTATCAAAAAACACCTGCAGGTGTAATTGACTATGAATAATATTTTACTAATCACAGACGACACATCTACAATAGAGGCATTTGATGATAAACTCGTTTTATTAAGAGAATCTGACAGAGTATCTTATTGTGATTATGAAGATGCACCTGATGTAATATTTGAAAACAGTTACGATATTACAATTATTCAGGAGCATGAAGATAAAGAAAAAACTCTAAATCTTATAAAATATATTAAGGACAAGTGTTTAAATATTATTCTTTTAACCAATAATTACGACAGGAATTTTGTGTTAAGTGCTTATGATGAAGGAATTGATGATTACGTATCAGTAAAAGCAGACCCGTCTGAAATGCTGATTAGAGTCATAAACTGCATAAAAAAATCCAATTTGAAAAATGAAATTTCAAGATATAAAAATTACCTCAAAGAATATGGTGTTATATCAGAAAGCACAGGCTTCTTCAGCCAGAAATTTGCACCAGAAATATGCCAGCTTGAGATTAACAACTTTAGCAATTCAGGTGCTTTAATTATCTTGTCGCCGGATGAAGAGGGGAAAGCAAGCTTTTCTGCTGACAAATTTTCTGATGCAATTAAAAAGTCTATAAGACATGGCGATATTGTTGCAAATGCCAGCGGTTCAAAATATTATATTATGCTGTCTGAAACAGGCTTAAACGGGGCGGTAGCTGTTTATGAAAAGATTAAAGCAGAACTGAAAGACGGCTTTACGATAAAAGCAGGTATCTGTGAAATCAAAGGTTCTAATTTTACAGACAGTGAAAAAAGAGCTCAATGTGCACTTTCTGAGGCAATGATCAACAACCAGGAGATGGTAATTTATGCAGACAAAAATGAAACGCTGGATGAATGGCTTGATACTCCGCATATGTCTGAAAAGAATTACAAATTATTTAAACAGATATTTAACAAAAAACTTGAAAAAGTTATCGCTCCTGTTTTTTACAGGTTACAAAAAAGTTACGAAGAAAAACTTTTTAATACAAAAATTGAGCAATACACAGATGAAAATCAGAGCGTATTCTGCCTGAAAAATCCAAAACAGGAGAGCAGATTAAAAATTGTTTATCCCGGATTTGCTAAAATCATAATATATATTACCCATGCGGGATTGGATAGTCCTGAAAACAGCGAGATAACAATGCCGCTGAATAAAATAACACAGAAAGAATTAATAAGAATAGTTGAAGATTTTATAAAAGAGTTTAAGACAACAATAGATTAAGGAGAGAAAAATGAATACACTATCTGCTGAGAATAGTCTTGTAATGATAATTGATATTCAGGAAAGATTAGTAGGTGCTTTGGATAAGGACATCGTTGTTACAAGAGCTGTGAGGGTAGCGAGTGCGGCAAAGGCTCTGGGTATTCCGGTACTTGTTACCGAGCAATATCCTAAAGGTCTTGGCAATACTGTACCTCAACTAAAAGCTGTATTGCCGGAAAATACCGAAATTATTGAAAAAACATCATTTAATGCACTTTTAGAAGAAGGAATGCCGGAAAAAATTGCAGCTTATGGAAAAAAACAAATAGTTTTATTTGGGATTGAAACACATATTTGTGTTCACCAGACTGCAGCAGCATTACTTGAGGCAGGTTATGAGGTTTATATTATAAAAGATGCCTGCGCAAGCCGCAACAAATATGAATTTAAACAGGGAATTGAGATAATGCAGCAAAACGGCGCTAAAATTTCCTGCGTTGAAATTGCACTTTTTGAATGGCTGAAAGGCGCAAAGCATCCAAAGTTCAAAGAAGTTCAAGCTTTGATAAAATAACAGAAAAGCTCCATAAAGGAGCTTTTTATTTTGGACAGTTGCGTTCAGAAATTGTACACATTCCATTGCCCCAACCTGGACACCCCTTTCCTTCAACATAATCAAGAGAGTAACAAGCTTCCTCAGTAGTGCAGCCTGCAGGATTTTCTACCGAACAATCTTTTTCAAAATCATCTGTTATGTCTGATACCTTGCCATTATTTGCTACTCTAAATTTATACAAATCTTTTTTTACTGTATTTGGATTTTTCACTCCGTTTACATCGGCTAGTATTGTGAAGCTGTTGATACTACCTCTACCAGCCTCATCAAGAATTAAGCCATATACCATTCCATCGGAGGTCGCAAAGATATATTCGGTATTTTCCCATATAGAAGAAATTGTTTTCTGCTTATTTGTTTTATAGCCCTTTGGCAGCTCGTCTGCGCTTAGACCGCTTGCACTGTCTTTTACGATTGAGAATACTGATTTATGTTCTTTGGAAACACATTCAAAATCATAACAATCCCATATAGGTAAATTGTCTACTTTAAAAATCTCATTCTTTGACATCATTAACATATAACCGTTTGATACAATATTTCTGCTCTTTTTATACTGGCTTTCCAATACTTTCTCCTGCTGCTTATTTATTAGTGTCGGAAGTGTCAGTGCTGCTACAACTCCGATTATACCGAGTGTTATCAATACCTCGGCTAACGTAAAACCTGGTTTGATGGTTCTTTTTTCGGCGGCGCTACATGGCTCGTTGCCTGCACCAATACCGGATAAGGAGCTTAAACTACTCTGCCCCCCCCCCGGAAACTCTTGCTATTACTGTGTTTTGCATAACTTAATCTCCTTTTTAGTTGTATCTGTTATTTCTTCTTTTTTGATTAAATATAAAACTTTTTTCGGGCACGCTCCCGCGCTGCTCCCGCTATCGCCTCAAAAAGTTTTATATTTAATCAAAAGGTGCTACTGCTTTGCGTTATCTGTTTATTTTTTCTCAAGCTCGTTTCCGCTATTGCCTCGAAAACAAATATATTTTCTTAGTTGTTTTTATCGCGTCCGCTTAGTATAAGCAAGAGCACAGCGGAAGCGTGTTTGAGAAAAAATATATAATATCTATTCTATCATGCTTTCCTCTGCTTTTTTATTATAAGCTATTTTCTTCCCTCTTTCAAGACTTTTGTTAAGATGATGACAAATTTAAGAAATTGAATTATAATTAAGAAAGAATTAAATGAGGACTAAAGAATGAGAGAATTACTTGAAAAAGGTCAAAGAGTTATAATGGTTCCGGCAGATTTTAAGTTTGCCAACAAAGGTGTAATTACAGATGTAAACCCGCAAGGCTTCAGTCTTGAATTGGAATATAAACCTGATGGTATTCTTAAAAGTAATTACTGTGAATTTTATCTTGATACCAAAAACGGAACTTTGTACTTTGATTCTTATGCAAAATCTATTGAGGGTAACACTCTTTTAATTGCAAACCCTGCTAAACATAAGTTCTTGCAAAGAAGACGGTTTACACGTATCAAATTTGTGCATGACGTTGAGTTATATACAGACAATGTAAACCATAAAATAACTACTCTGGATATTTCAGCAGGCGGTATGAAATTTAAAACATCTGAAAATGTTAATATAGAAGACGAATACAAAGTCACATTGCCTTTGACTGAAGAGATGAAGGTTACCTGCAAATATATACCGATACGAATTGAGAAAGGCGATGACGGCATATATACTCATTCAGGACGTTTTGCCTTCTTTGATAACAAAGACAAAATGACATTAATTCAGTATTGCGCAAAACGAAGCATTGAAATTAAAAATAAATAGATATGGGTTTAGTAAATTTATTAAGAAAAACATGCCGTAAAACATTATTCACAACACCTTCTCATGGGCAGCGATTTTTTATATATCATAAACTGAGAAATCTTTATAAGTATGACATTTCTGAAACTGATGCTTACAACCCTCAGGAAGCCCTTTCTAAGGCTCAGGAAGCTGCTGCAAAGATTTACGGGACTAAATCTACAAGTTTTTTAACAAACGGCTCCACAAGCGGGATAATCGCCTCAGTTTTAACCTGCACAGAACAAGGTGACAAAGTTCTTATATGGAAAGGAGCACATCCTTGCCATGCTAATGCTGTAAGGCTTGCCGGAGCAGTACCGGTTTATTATGATCTTGACATAAATGATAAATTTGGAGTTCCACTCGCAGTTAATCCAATATTGATAGAAAATATTTTAAAAAAAGAACAGATTAAAGCTTTAATTATTACCTCCCCGACTTATGAGGGAATTGTATCTGATATTAAAGCTATTAAAAAAGTATGTAAACAATACGGAACCTATTTAATTGTTGATGAAGCTCATGGTGCTTTATATCCGTTTTCTGAAAATCTGCCGCAGAGTGCAGTAAAAGATGCTGATTTTACAGTTCAATCTTTACACAAAACAGCAGGCGGACTTAATCCCACAGCCCTGCTTCATTGCAGCTGCGGGCTTGATGTGTCGGAAGCTTTAAGCTTGATAAATACCACCTCTCCATCCTATCCGCTTCTTGCTTCAATTGAGGCAAATATAAATTATCTAAATTCAAAACGCGGACGTAAAAATCTGGAAAATATTATCTCAACAATTAAAACATTAAGGTCAGAATGTAAAAACTGCGAATTTTTCGGAGATGATATTACCAAAATTCTTGTAAAACACCCTAATTACAACGGTTATGAACTTTCTGAAATATTATTTGAAAAATACAATATTGAAGATGAAAAAACAAACGATAAATCAACAATGCTTTTGTGCGGAATTGGGACTTCAACAAAAAATATAAACAGGCTGTTTAACGCGTTAAACAGGATAAAATAAATGTTACATTTTGTAAAATTTGACCGTTAGTTTTTAAAGATTTTACCCTAAAAAGCCGTAACCCATAGTAAGAATATGTTACGATAAGAAATTTTGGAAAGGAAAAAGTCGTAAACTATGGGATTGGCAGCATCACAAGCTAGATTATTATCAATCACCTCTCGTATGGCTGACAACGAGTTGAGATCACAGATAATTAATAATGCTAAAATGCGCCTCACTTCTGAAAGCTCTCAGGCAAGTGAGGAGTATGTTGATGCTTTAAATAAAACCCAGTTAATGATGAAAAATTACAACACAGCCGGAGAATCCCAGTACCAAAACCTGACATTTAACAGTTTGACTGCATACAGCGCATATAATAACCAGTACGGCTTAAAAGATAAGAGCGGACAACTCCTTGTATCAGAAACTGATGCAGCAAGATTTGAAGAAGCATTCAAAGCTGCAGAACAGGATGAATCAATACTTGAAGGTGATACAGATGGTTTGAATGCAAAAGCCCTTGAAGAATTTTTGAAATCATATGGTCTTGTAAAAGCAACTACTTACTTTGAAAATCAGGATGTGTTTAAAATTGATCCAAATATACAAAAGATGTTTGAAGGCGACATGATATTCAATACAGATGGAACAAGAGTATCAGGTATTCACTATGGCTATGAACTTTCAAAAACATCTACAGAATATGGCATCTACCTTGAATTACTTGACGACTACCACAAAAAAAGTGACGCTTACACTAACGCGACAATAAAAGAAATGCAAGATACCGTATATGGAACAACCGGTAACGGTGACACATATAAGAACTGGTATAATAAAATGGCAGAGCTGGATGCTGTGTTTGAAACTGAAGATGACGGAAATGGCAACGAACACATTAAAGCCCCGGCAGATGCTGTATCTCAGGCACAGCAATTAAGACAGGCTATGCAGGAGATTTATAATGCCCTCAAAGGCAGTCTGAAGAAAACTGAAGAAGGCGGAGATGGTACATTTGCTAATGCAATGGATGAATACCTTTCTATGCCGAACGTAGGTGATGTTCAATACGAAGAAGTCGGTGTTGCTCAAAACCGTGTTCCTATGGGGACAATTGATGCTGTTAACAAACAGGTAATTTATGATGAAACCATGTTAGAGGGTCTTGACCAGGATAGTTTGGATTCTAACGGATTGCCGCCACTTAATGAAACATTACCTGGAGATTACCTGGACGGCAGCTATACAGAAGTTATTAAAAGTACAGTAACAGATGTTGAATATGTTGAATCTACAATTGCTATGTGGCAATATTTCCAGTCAAACATTATGAATGCTCTGGAAAGAAGCAATTTTGCAAAAGGCAGTGAAGCTCAAACTGCAAAAGCAGAGTATGAAGCCGCAGCTAAAAAATTATCAATGTTCATCTTTGGTCAGGATGTTGGAAAAGAATTCTATGACAAACTTGATGATATGGAATGGTGCGCAGGCAAACAGGTTTGGGATGAAGAAACTAAAATGTGGGGTACAATATTCCCGACAACTGCACTTGATCCAAGTGAAGGCGGCGTAGTTATTGATGACGAATCTAAATGGATCGACGTACCTCTTGAAGTTACAACAACAGATCCGGTAACAGGTGAAAAAACAACTACTACGGTTAACACAAAATATCAACCAAACTTCCAGGCAATCTTGGATGTATATTTATGTGAAAAGATGATGGAAGAGTACGGTGTTCCTAAATACACCTGGGTTGATGTTAACAATCCTAATGAAAATGCCGATGCTAAAGCTCAGTGGTACACAAATTTATTTGAAAGAATGATGGAAGGCGGTTATAAAGCTCTTGAAAACGGTCTTGCTTCAAGTTCTGAATGGCTGCAGTTTGCATTAGAAAGCGGATTAATATCAATGGAACAGGTCAACGATGACAATAACTGGGTTTCTACTATGTATACAAATTGTAGCGATATTACAGAATCCTCAGTAGATATTGATATTACAAAGGCTGAAGCTGAATACAATAAAGCCATGAATAAAATTGAAGCTAAAGATAAACGCTACGATTTAGAATTAAAAAATATTGATACAGAACACCAATCTTTACAGACAGAATACGATTCAATCAAGTCTGTAATTGATAAAAACGTAGAGCGAAACTTCAAGTATTTTAACGCATAAAGAAAATCTTTATACGATATAAAGATTATGTAAGGAAATCAAAGTTCATAATTATTTTGAATTATAATAAGAACATAGGTTAGAAAAATAATTGGAGATAATTATGGAAACAGTTAATGAAATTCTTACAAAGTTAGAAAATGCAGATAACACCACTAAAAATGAACTTGAAAATAAATTAGTTGAACAAGGAACAGAAGTTTTGCCTCAATTAGTTGACCAGTTACAGGTTGTAAGAGGTATCAAAAGAGGTGTTGTTGCTATGACTTTAATCAGAATCGGCGATGCTTCCATTAAATATCTTGAAAAAGCTGCTCAGGAAAACAAAGATTTTGAGTGGGTTGCAGAATACTTAATCAGAGAAATTAAAGGCGAAATTGCCGCTTAATAATAAAACTTTTATGTACAACTAAAAGCCTGCCGAAAGAGCAGGCTTTTTTGTGTTAGAATATATTTTATGGATAAGTGTAAACCTTTTTTGTTTTATATAACTTTATTTTTGTTGATAGCTGCTATTTGTGTGAATGCACCGCATTATGATTTTGACTTATGGGCGCGGTTAATAGCAGGAATGGGAGTTATTGACGGCGGGCATGTTTTAAAACAGGATTTTCTCTCATACACGCCTACACATATCTGGTATGACCATGAATACGGGTCAGGTGTTGTGTTCTATTCTTTTTTAAAGCTATTTGGACCGTACAGTCTTATTATTTTGGAAATCATTTTATACTTTGGAATATTTTTTACTGCCTCCAGGGTTATAAAGCTAAGAAGCAGTATTTGTCCATACAACCTCTTGTTTTATCTTTTCCCTGTTATGGCTCTGGTTGAAAACTTCAACAATCCTATAAGATGCCACCTGTTCAGCTTTTTACTTTTTGCCGTTTTTATTTATATTCTAGAACTTGCAAGAAAAGGAAAGAGCAAACCGCTGTTTTTAATCCCTTTGCTGGTAATCCTCTGGAATAATTTACATGGAGGAGTTGTGGCAGGCATCGGACTTGTGTTCATGTATGCAGTTGGAGAATTTCTTAATAAAAAACCGGTAAAAAAATATATTATTACCCTGCTTGTGTCTGTTCCAGTTTTAATAATCAATCCTTGGGGGTATGATTATATAAAATTCCTGCTTATGGCAAACACAATGAAACGTCCGGATGTTGCTGAATGGTGGGGATTATTTTCAAAATTTCACTTATTCAGACAAATTCCATTCAAAATATTCATGTTTGGAACACTTGCATCAGAGCTGATATTATTCTTTAAAGACAGAATGTATAAAAATTTAAAAGAGTGGTATGTTAATCTTGATAAGACAAAATTTATAGTTCTTGCAGCAACATTATATCTTGCAGTGTCACATATTAAACTTCTGCCGTTTTTTGCAATTGCAGGAACGTGTTTTATGTATGAAGACTTTTATAAGCTTGTAAAAGATATAAAAATGCCGGTATGGAAGGATAAAGTTATTTATTCTGCATTTTTATTCATTACATTATTCACATTTTTGAGCAAAGATATTTCTGTACCTCTAAATACAGAAGCCTATCCGGTAAAAGAAATCGAATTTATAAAGATTAACAATATAAAAGGAAATCTTCTGATAAATTTCGGACTTGGAAGTTATGCCTCCTACAAACTATATCCGCAGAATCTTATATTTATGGATGGACGATATGAAGAAGTATATTACGAGGGAATGGTTCCGTTGTTGAAAAAATTCTACCTGGTTAATCCATACTGGAACGAAATACTCGAAAAATTTCCTCCGGATGTAATGGTTATAGAAAAATATTATCCAATCTATGAGGTATTGAGCAAATCAAAAGTTTGGTGTAATGTATTTGAGGGTGAAGTTTTCGGGGTATTTGTACCTGCCGGGGATAAAAAACAAACCTATAAGATGCCTTCAAATGATATTCAGTATTACAAAAATACATTATTTGATACATCTATAAAATTTTAATTTAGAGTATAATGCACATATGAAAAATAAATCTTTTGAATACACATGCCTTTTCGGAGGAGGAGCAATAAGAGGAGCTGCATATTGCGGAACAGTAAAAGCAATGGAGGAATTAGGAATTAATCCTAACACTGTTGCTGGTTCTTCTGTAGGTTCTATTATTGCAGCACTGTTTGCTGTCGGTTATTCTGCTAAGGAACTCAGAGAAATCTTTATGCAGGTAAATTTTGAATTATTCAGCGATATACAGTTTGCATTAGGACCGCAATTTGCTTTGAGTAAAGGGGAAGTGTTCCTTGACTGGATAAGAGATTTAATAGAGAAAAAATATTACGGCAAATCATACAAAAAAGGAACGCATAAATCTGTGACATTTGCAGATATTAACAAAAATCTTGTTATTATAACAACAGATTTATCAAGCTTTCACTGCAAAGAATTTTCAAAGTCTGAAACCCCCGATTTTGAAATCGCTACAGCAGTAAGAATTTCATGCAGTATGCCTGGTCTAATGAAGCCTATAGAATATAATAACAGGGTACTTGTTGATGGAGATCTTCAAAAAGGGTCTCCTATGTGGAAGCTTTCAAAAAATTTACAGCCTGAAAATGAACGCGTACTTGAATTTAGACTTGAAGGCGACTTTGAAGGTAATGATAAAAACACAATCGAATATATAAATTCTTTATACAGCTATGCAACATCAATTGCAACGGAATTTATAATGAGTATTTATAATGAAAAAGATAAGTATGATTATATTGTAATCAATACAGGAGATGTAAACATAGTAGACTTCAATATGCCAAAAGATAAGCGTTCAAATCTTATGGAAATTGGTTACGCGCAAACTATGGAATATTTTAAGAAAATACTTCCTCTAAAAAAGTCAAGGCTTGCTGAGATATATTTGGAATTATCAAATAAGCTTAAGAAAATGAAAAAAAATATTACAACAAATAATATTTCTAAAGCAAAATCAGTTCTTGGAGATATGTTTGTGTACGTTTGCGACTATGTGAACATAATTGATGAGAAAGATTATTTGAAACTAAAAGAATTTAAAGAGGTTTTTGCCGGGAATATTGCATATCCTGCACTATTCGGCAAGACAAAGATAAAAAATGAAAATCTTGTCATGGCTGTTCTTGAACAAACCCAGCAGCAAATAAGTGATAAGGCAGAAGAGCTGGCATCTTATGCTCAAATAAATGTTTGACATTCTGTTTTGTTTTGCTTAAAATAAAAAATGTGATTGAAAATTAAATAAGCCCTGGTGGCGGAATCGGTAGACGCGTTGGACTTAAAATCCAATTGGGTGAATAACTCAGTGCCAGTTCAAGTCTGGCCCAGGGCATATTTTAAAACTTCCTTTATCAGGAAGTTTTATTTTATATTAATTATTAAGAATTATTAACCGTCAAAACGCCTGTAACATAAGGGGTTTCAAATTTATTTATGATGCGGTAGCAATATTTATCAGTATCTACTTTTTATATATATAGTATATAATAAAAAGAGGACATTCTATGGGCTTTAGCTTAAACAATTTAAGTAATTCATTGCTAAAAATGGGCAGCAGCTTTTTGCAAATGGGAACATTTTACGCAGCAACCAAAGCTATGAATCATGGATGCGGCGGGTCCGTATTTGGCGGCTGTTGTGGAGGCGGAGGCTACTATGGAGGATATTACGGAGGAACAATATACAATGGCGGCATATATGGTTCTGGTTACGGTTTAGGACAAATTGCCGCAGACAGATATATGATGGGACAGGCTTATGGTCAGGGTGCATCATTGTATCAGCAAATTTCCATGCTTAATTCCGCCTCACCAATGATGTTTAACCCTATGATGAATTTCAATACTTTTAATACAACAACAACCTCTACAACGCAGCAAACCCTTGAAAAAACAAACAATCCAGCTGCGGATAAAGTAGCTGAGGAACAGGATACTTCTTTAGCTGAAGCTTTTGAACAAAATGTTAAAGATAAAAAAGATACACAGTTCGTAAGCTCAGATTGGAAAGATATGCCTGAAGGCATAGAAAAGAACGATATTCACATGGATTCTTCAGACGAGTTTGGCAAGTCATATATTATGCACATGGACAAAACAGCAGGGAATTCAGATGGAGAGATTACTCTTGATGAATTTAAAGCATACAATATAAAAACTGATTTAGGTGCAAATGCTACTGACGATCTGAAAAAAGCAGCTAATACAAGTTCAGAAATCATATTCAAAAAGTTAGATCAGAACGGTGACGGCAAGCTTGATTGGAAAGAAATGTCTTCAATGTTTACCGTATATGACTCACTGTCTGATGGCAAGTATGACGGAGTTATCACAAGTAAAGAACTTGAAACAGGCAATAAGCTTATGCTAGATGCGAATAATTTAACAATTGATAAAAAACTCCGCAGTGCTTATAACGATTTATACGGTCAGGCAGAATAATACTTAAGAAATAAAAGGCATAATTCCTGACCAGTTAAACGGTTTTGTATTTGCAAAATGAAGCAGTTTTCGGCTGTCTAGAGCTTTCATTTTGGCAAATGCAGCATCGTAGTCATCATCCCCTTTCATTGTAATTATCGGGATAAGCGCTTCATAGGCTAATTTAGTAACTTTTGCATCATAATTAATGGCTATTGTCTTAATTCCAAGCTTTAAGGCAACGAGCACTGCATGAAAACGCATTGCAATCATATATTCAAGGTGTGACATTTTAAATATGAAATCATTTTTTGTAAGGGAATGAATTACTTCAGTATTAACTTCAGGATTCATTGTCTTTAAAAGTTTTTCAAATTTTAAACAAATTTTATAATCAAGAGCTTTTTGAAAAGCATAAATCTCAATTTTTCTGCCCGGGAATTCCTTCAAAATTTGCTCCGCAAGACGATTTAAAAGGACATCATTCATAGTTTTGTAATCTCTGAGCTGGACACCAATTGTTCCATCCGGATTGGCCGGAGTTACCTCGAGAGAAAAAACCGGGTCATTTACAAGAGTAGCCTTTACTCCCCAGCTATTTAAAAGTTGTAGGCTTTTTTGATCTCTAACGGATACAAAATCTGCTTTGAGTAAAAGTTTTTTAACAATTTCTACAGACTTTTCGCGCTTTAAAGGACCTATCCCTTGTGCAAAAATTATTACTTTTTTATTCATAGCTTCAGCCAGCCAGATTACTGCAGAATAATATAATAAACTTTTGAAACTTGTAACATCCTGTAAAAGGCTTCCCCCTCCGGAAATAAGAACATCAGAACGTGACATTGCAAGAAACAGCGAAAGCAAACTAAAATTTTTAACAGAATAAACCTGATAAAGCAGGGAGGTTTTTTTAGGATTTTTAGAAATAACAGCAATATTGTTACCAAGAGATTTTAATTTATCAACGATAACCCCAAGAATTGCGTCATCACCAAAATTGTCAAAACCATAATAACCTGATACAATTATACTTTTTGCCATTTAAAATCCGCAGCCTCCGCGCAAAATAGAATAAACTTCATCTTTATAAGGAATAGATTTAATAGCACCAATCTCCTGAGCCTGTAAACCGGCAACAATACCTGCAAGTTTAACAGCTTCAACATGGTTGCAGCCATGGGTTATTGCGTGCATAAAACCGCCGTTAAAAGCGTCACCTGAACATGTTGTGTCAACCGTTTCTTTAGTGAAAAATTCATTAAAGAAGATATTTCCGTTATATCCGGTAAAATATCCGCCTTTAAGGCTTGATTTGATAACAATTGTACTAACCCCCATATCCCAGAGTTTTTTAATAATATTTTCTGCAGATTCAAGCTCAAGAATATAAGTCGTGTCATACTTGTCATTCATAAACAGAATATCTACGTTAGAAACGATTTTATTAAAACTTTCTTTTGCATTTTCTTTTGTAGTGCACAAAAGTGAAAAATTAGGATCAAAAGCAGTTGTAATATTATTCTTTTTAGCGAGTTCAAAAGCTTTTAAAACAGCTTCCTCGGCAGAAATAGACAAAGACATAGTTGTACCGGAAGAATATAAAATTTTTGCGCCTGAAATATATTCTTCTGAAATATCATCAATGGAAAGCTTTGAAGGAGCAATTTTTTTTCTGTAATATGCGATTTCTTTATCAGCATCTACTGGTCTTGTTATAAAATAAAAGCCGTTCGGTTCGTTTGCAAGCTTTATCTGTGAAATATCAAGCCCCTCAGCCTGCCAGGAATCCATAAGAAATTCCTTAAAAGCATCATTTCCGACTTTAGTAATAAAACCTACTTTTGAGCCTAATCGCAGCGCAGAAATAGCTGTCGCAAGAGCATCACCGCCATAATATTTATAAAGGCAGTCAGCACTTGCAAGGCTTGTACTGGCTGACAATTCTATTAAACATTCCCCAATCGCAACTATATCGAGTTTTTCTTCCATATTATCCTTTCAAATCATTAAGAACAGTTCTGGCACGTTTTGTAATCTCATTATAAGAATATCCCTCAAACAGGTCACGTCCGACACCTGCTGCAAGAGCTCCGGCTTTTATATAAGAAGGAACTTCAGACAGCTTAACATTGCCTTGCGGAAGAACCTTTAAAAAAGGCATAGGTCTTAATATATCTTCAACATACAACGTTCCGCCAAGAGCGGTAACAGGATAAAGTTTTATCAAAGGCACCCTTGCTTTCCAGACATTATAAGCTTCATTTGGAGTTGAGGCACCTGCTATAAAAGGAATTTGCTTATCTTTAGAAATTTTAACAAGATTCATTTGAAAAATAGGTGATGATAAAATTTCTGCGCCAACTCCAAGAGCAGAAACAGCCTGCAAAGAAGTGATTATGCCGCCGGCACATACGGTAATATCTTTTGATATTTCGCCTATAGCACCATATATATCCGCATTTTCAACATTAATCTCGACTACCTTAATTCCTGCATCAATAAGAGCCTTAGCAGTATCAATTACCTCCTGTGCATTAGAATTACGTATTATAGGTAATATTTTTTGTTCTGCCAGCAATTTGATTAAATTTTCGTTCATAATCTATCCTTTTTTCAGAATTTATTATATCATAAAATATAGGATTGGGATTTGTGAAACATGAAGAAGTTTAAATCGAAGTTATTTTTTATAAAATCATTCTTTTTGCATTTATTTTTATCGCTGGTGGTGATATTTCTTTCCTGGCAGTTTATAGAGCCAAATGCTTACAATTTTATGATAAAAAACTTTTCTGCCACCAAAAGCGGTTCAGATAATATTGCAGTAATTGTTATTGATGATAAGTCAATAGCATATCACCGCTGGCCCTGGCCAAGAGAATATTACGCAAAAATCATGGAATATCTCAATGACTATGCAAAACCTGAAATTATCGGATATGACGCGATACTTACTTCACTAGATAAAGACAACCCAAAATCTGATGAATATTTTTTTAATACAGTAAAAAGAATTGACAATCTTGTAACAGGTTTCAGCCCGCTCCAGCAGCCTTATGAAAACGAGCAGGAAGGCAGAAAGTATGACATAAAATTCATGAATAAATTCGGGGTAAATATTATCAAAAAGTATGAACCCTATGATTTTGGAAGATATAAAAGTATCTCGGAATTTCCAAAGCCATATTTTGATGCTGTAAAACGGGTCGGCTCAGTAAATATTTCACAAAATCCTGACGGCTACTTAACTTACATGGACCAGGTAGTATCTGTTAACGGGAATTATTATCCTTCACTAGGATTAAGAATGTACATGCTTTTAAATAATACAGACAGCATAACCCTTTTGCCGGATAAGATTTATGTAGAAAAAACAGGTCTTACTATTCCTTCAGTAGCAAATTCAAAAGGGATACAAAATTTAATCCGTTACTATAGAGTAAATGACAGCGATTCCTATACACACAGGAAATATTCTGCAATTGATATTATAGATTCCCTTGAGGCTATAAAGAAAGGGCAGAAACCTGCAGTTAACCCGTCTGAATTTACAGGAAAAATAGTTTTTGTAGGCGCAAATGCAAAAGCTGCAGCGCTGGCTCTTGAAGATGCACTGCCGACACCTGTTTTACAGAAACATCCCGGCGTTGACATTCAGGCGACAAACCTTGATAATCTTCTGACAAAAGACTTTATAACACAGACCTCCCTGCTGCAGGATTTAGTTATACTATTTACAATTACAGTACTGACATTTATAATCATCAGTAAATTTTCATACTTTGCTTCTTTATTTTTGCTTATATTGCTTGCGGCATTTTATATAATGTTCTCTGTAGTCTGTTATCAGGCGGGCGTAGCCGTTAACGTAATAACACCTATTGCCATACAGCTTTTGACTACAATTTTTGGCTACTCATACAGATTTTTACTGGAAGGCAAAACCAAAGAAAAAATAAAACAAGCAATGGGTAAGTATTTATCACAGGATATTATGAAAAATGTTGTCCAAAATATTGATGATATTAAACTCGGCGGCAAGCGTGCTAACGTAACGGTTTTATTTGCAGACATCCGCGGCTTCACGAGCATGAGTGAAAAGATGACAGCGGAAGAAGTTTCGGTAATATTAAATGAATATTTTACCGAAATTGAGCCAATAATCACAAAATACAACGGAGTAATCAATAAGTTCATCGGTGATGCTGTTATGGCTATCTTTGGGGAGCCCATACAGGACATAAACCACCCTGTTAATGCTGTAAAATGTGCCAATGATATGCTAAAAAAAGTTAACCAGCTTCAGGATAAATGGCTTTTTGAAGGAAAACCTAAAATAGAAATAGGTATAGGAATTAATACAGGAGAGGCTTTTGTAGGTAATATAGGTTCTGAAAAGCGTCTTGAGTATACTGTAATAGGTGATACTGTAAACCTGGCAAGCAGGATTGAAAGCTATAACAAAGTTTACAGGACAAACTTTCTAATAAGCAGTTCCACATATTCCTATGTAAGTTCAATAGCTGATGTTATAAAAATCAGTGAAGTTCAAATCCGCGGTAAGGCAAAAAAAATGGACATATATGAAGTGTTAAGATTAAGCTGAGAATAGTCCGATGATAGAAAACTTAGACCAGATAAAATTAGCTATTGATGTTGAAGTCAAATATAAATATATAGATATAAGAGGAAAAGCACAGTGTTTTTCAGCTTTTATCAAAAATGAAGCCAGGAAAATTTATAAAATTTCCGGTAAAAATCCGCGCTGGCAGGTTATTATTGAAACTTTTGAGCACTACCCTTTTGCCTCACTGAATGAACGAAGAAGGGCTATTGATCACCTTATAAAAGCCATAAAATCCGAGCTTCAAACTAATAAAATTCAGCCGGATGCAGAAGCTCATCATAAAGATATTCCCAAAAATCCAAATGAAGTTGATGTAATGTATGTAAAAGGTGTTGGTCCAAAGCTTGCATACAAATTGAATAAACTTGGAATTTATACTGCAAATGACTTAATGTGCTATTTCCCGAAACGCCATGTTGATTACTCATCAAGAACATTAATAAAAAATTTGAAAGAGGGAGAAAATACAACTGTTTTCGGCTATATAAAATCGGTTTCCGCATTTAACACAAAGAATAATCTTTCAGTAGTGAAAGTCACAGTTGCAGATGAAACAGGGAGGCTGGAACTGAGCTTTTTTAATGCAAAATCAAATAGATTTACACTTGAAAGAACAAAAGCTCAATTCCCGGTAAACGCAGGGATAATGCTCTCCGGAACAGTTAAACTTAACAATTACAGCAAAAAACTTACAATTGACAAACCGTCATATTCAATAATGACAGGAGAATTCCTTGAAAGCGGCAGTCTGCATCTTGGCAGAATTGTTCCAATATACCCGGTTTGCGAAGATTTAAGCATTAAGACGCTAAGAAACGCAATCCACAATGCTCTGGAACTTTATAAAGATTATATTACCAATATAGTTCCTGAAGACATCCGCGAAAGGCTCGGTCTTCTTGACAAAAAAATTGCTGTTATGCAAATGCACTTTCCTGAAAATATGGAAATGCTCGAACGTGCCAGATTTAGCCTTGTATTTGAAGAATTATTTCTTGTGCAGCTTAAGCTTGTAAGACTGCGCGAAGAAAATAATACCCATTCAGCGCTGGCACTAAAAATACAAAAAGACGGACTTGTTCAAAAATTCATTAACAGCTTACCATTTGAACTTACAGCAGGTCAGAAAAAGGCAGTTAATGAGATTTTAAATGATTTAAACTCTGAAAGACCAATGGCAAGATTACTCCAAGGCGATGTTGGCAGCGGGAAGACCGTTGTTGCCTGCATAATGCTTCTTGCAGGCGTGGAAAACGGTTATCAGGGAGCTCTCATGGCGCCGACAGAAATTCTTGCACAACAGCATTATAATAATCTTATTCAATGGCTTACCCCGCTGGGCTTGAGTGTAGGGCTATTTCTGGGTTCTCAGGGGAAAAAAGTCAGAGAAAGCTTCCAAAAAGACTTACGCAACGGACAAACAAATATTGCTGTAGGGACACATGCTCTTATTCAGGATAATATTGAATTTAATAACCTTGGTGCAATAGTAGTTGATGAACAGCACCGGTTTGGAGTAAAACAAAGAAACATTTTGCGTAAAAAATCACAAAATCCGCAAATGCTTACAATGACAGCGACGCCAATTCCAAGAACGCTTGCAATGACTGTCCATGGAGATTTGGACTTAACAATAATAGATGAACTTCCTAAAGGCCGTCTGCCTGTGAAAACCTCTCTTACAGGATCCCACAGAGGTGTATATGACCTAATCAGACAGCAAATTGAAGAAGGTAGACAAGCTTATGTTGTATACCCTTTGATAGAAGAAAGCGAAACCCTTTCTGCAAAAGCCGCAACTAAAGAAGCAGAACATCTTCAGCAGGATGTTTTTCCACAGTTTAAAGTCGGACTTTTGCATGGAAAACTTAAAAATGATGAAAAAGAACAGGTCATGAATGATTTTAAAAATAAAAAATATGACATCCTTGTTTCGACAACTGTAGTTGAAGTTGGAGTTGACGTACCGAATGCAACTGTTATTGTTATTGAAAATGCTGAACGTTTTGGACTTTCCCAGCTTCACCAGTTAAGAGGCAGGGTTGGCAGAAGTGCACTCCAGTCTTACTGTGTCCTTGTATCAGGAACAAAATCACAGGAAACAAGAGAACGATTAAATATAATGACACAAACTAATGATGGATTTGTCATTGCTGAAAAAGATTTACAACTGCGGGGTCCGGGGGAATTTCTGGGAACAAGACAAAGCGGTCTGCCGGATTTAATTATTTCGGACATAGTTAAGGATGCTAAGATACTGGAACTTGCAAGAATGGAAGCAATAGATTTTTTAAAAACGCATAACATTGATGATTATCCTCTGCTACAGAAAGTTACCTCGCTCCAAATGTTTAGCGGGCTGGATATATAAGTTAGAAAACCGCCAGAAACGGGCATAATAGATATATAAGGGATAGAATTGTTAATTTTTGTAAAGTATAATTTGCCGAATTTAGCAATTATTTAAATAGTATATACTTTTTATATATAAGAGTATAAAGTATGAGGTAAAGCTATGAATCGTATGTATCGGGGTCCACTCGGCGGTTATAGACCAAATCCTTGGCATGGTTTCAGCTGGGGCAGCAAGCATACAACATATGTCCAAAACAATTTCTTTGGAAGCCCAAGACCACCTATGGGCGGCGGAATTGTTCATTTTGGCGGTTTTGGCGGCTATAGAAATATCGGATGCGGCTGCAACTGCGGTATGGGCAGCTTTGGAAAATGGATGCTCGGGCTTGGAATCGGTACAACTTTCTTAGGCGGAATAATGAACGCATTCGGCTTAGGAGGCGGAAGCGTAAATAATAATTATACTACTGTTATTGATGACAGAAATGCTTCTACACAGACAACAAGACGGGAAAGTTCACGCAGCGATTCTAGTATTTCTTTAAATTCAATGCAGCAACAGCTGGATAAAATGCAGCAGCAATTAGACAATCTGACAGAAGAATTACAGCGGGATAATAGCAGAAACAGAATTGGCGACAGTGATACAGATGCAGATGTTGACGTGGATAATGATACAGATATAGATAATGATGATGAAAGAATATCAGGGCACACCGGTATAGAAGATGCTGACAATGACAGCGACAGCGATGATGAATTAACACTTACCCCGGGAGCCAGAAATATTTTAACTACATCACAGGTTCATGCAAATGATTATAATGTAACCAAAGGTGATACCTGGTTCCATATAGCACAGGGAATGTACACCGGACCTAACGGTGCTAAATTATCACAGGATGAAATTAAGGCAATCTATACAGCATTAAGAGCTCAATATGTAGATGGAGGTCACGTTGAAAACGGGCAGGTACTTGATAAAAATAATCAGCCTGTAAATATCAGCAATATGGATCTGCCAAGAGGAGTTTTAAAATTACCTGACACATTAACTATTAACGGAAAAACTTACAGCTACAATAAAAATGGTTCTGTTACAAAAGTAAATTACACTCCGGGTAACGTAACAAAAGCAGGAACTTATAATGCAAGACAAACAAGTGATTCAAAATGGATTGCAACAATTAACGGACAAGACTGCGGAACAACAAAATATGATTCAAAGCAAGAAGCAATAGAAGCAGCAGAAGCGATAATTGAAGAAGAACTTGCAGGAAATGATAACAAACCAATTACTGAATAAATTAAAAACCGGCGTCAGCAATGGCGCCGGTTCTATTATATTAATTGTAAAGAAATGTAACACAAATTATAATAAAAAGGCAATTTTTTAAATAGTATATACTTTATATATATAAGAGAGTAAAACTACGGAGAGAGTATATGGTTTACATGCAGCCTAGAGCAAACTTAAGTTCAGTTGGACGCCAGCCGTTCCGTCCGGGACAATGGCAGGGGTTTAAAGGCGTAAGTAAAAATACAACTTATGTCCAGAATAACTTCTTTGGCGGCGCATACGGCGGCTATTATGACAGCGCTCTAAATTATTATAACACCGGCAGCTGTTGTGATGGCGGCGGAATGAGTAAAGGCATGAAATGGCTTATGGGTCTCGGGGTTGGCACAACCTTACTCGGTGGAATTTTATCTTTATTTAAGAAAGATAAAAATGAAGAAGCGGGTGGTACACCTCCGGCTAATACTGCAAGTGATCAGATTCGCCAGATGCAGGAACAAATTAATAAATTACAAAAACAGTTAAGTGACGCACAGTCAGCAAAAGAACCGGTTGCTACAGCACCAAAGGAAAAACCTGTAGTAGAACAAAAACCAAAAGAGGAAGTAAAACCACAGGAAGATCCATATAAAGATTTTGGTAAAAACGGTATTATATGTCGTGACGCAAGTGGTTACACCAAAAATATTACAGGTCTTGCAGGACAAGTTACAATAACAAAAGCCGGCAGCGAAGGGCAGCCGCCTCAGGAATTTACAATAACAGATACATCTGAAAACAGTAAGGGTAACACCTATACATATCAATTAAGCGGTACATCTTCTGATGGCAAACCAATTTATACCTGCGTTTCTAAAAACGGTCAGTCAATCAGCAGCGGCAACCAGTATACATACGATAACGGAGAACTGGTTCAATATCAGAACCAGGATGGCTTTGGCAGAGGCTTGAAAACTGATGCACAATTAAGCAGACCATCCGGAGAAAATGGCGGCGGTGTACAACAGACTTTCTCACAAAAAATGGAAGTAAACACCAGCGCTGGACCTGCAACAATTACTGTTACAGCAAGCTCTCAGGAAGAACTTAACCAAAAAGTTGAAGCTGAAAAAGATAAATCAGAAAGCTGGCAGCCTGTAACAGATATGATAAATGGTAAAGGCATTCTAGATACACCATGGAGCAAGTATGCTGATAGTAACACAGGCAGCAATCCGACAAATGCAAATAAAGAAGGAGTTGGCAGCAACAATTCTACAAAAACAAATTATAACGCTTCAACAATTAAAGATGCACTTATGCAAAAAGCTGGTGGTAAACTAAAAAATGTTGATGTTACTGTTAACAAAGATGGTTCATATACAATCAGAGGCTATTACAAAGGTAATGGAGCATTGAAAACAAACACATACGCAATAAGAGTAACTGATTTTAACGATCCGAAGATATTTGATAACTTAATGTCTAAATATGACAACTACTTTAATTAAAAAAACTCCCTTCGGGGAGTTTTTTATTGCGTAAATAAAATGTTACAAACTTCTTTCACTTTATTGGCAATGTATAAAAAAAATAGTATAATTAATATACAAAATGAAAGAGGTGTTTATTATGGAAGATTTAAAGGTTGTTATTGGCTCTGACCATGGTGGGTTTCATTATAAGGAAAAGGTTATTGATTATTTAACATCAAGGAATATACCTTTTGTTGATGTAGGTACCCATACCAGAGAAGCATGCGACTATCCGGATATTGCAAAAGCTGTTTGTGAACGGGTAATCAGCGGAAAATCAAACAGAGGGATTCTTATTTGCGGAACAGGTATTGGTATGTCAATAGCAGCAAATAAGGTACGGGGAATAAGGGCTGCATTATGCGGAGATACCTATTCTGCAAGAGTTTCAAGAGCACACAATAATGCAAATATTTTGTGCATAGGGGAACGTGTAATAGGTGAACACCTTGCGCTGGATATTGTTGACATTTGGCTTAAAACAGGTTTTGAAGGCGGACGCCATAAACGAAGAGTTGATTTAATTGAATAAAATAATTAAAAGAATTCCCGCTATTGCTGGCGGGAACTTTTTTTGCTATAATTTTTTCATAATAAAGGAAAAAATATGACAAAAGAAATTGATTCACACAAACTGGCCTGTGTTATTGCAGGAACATTAGATGACAAACTCGGAAAAGAGATTTCTATACTTAATATCAGTCATGTTTCATCTCTTGCTGATTATTTTGTTATTGTAACCGGAGATTCAACACCGCAGGTAAAAGCACTTATGGAAAGTACTAAAGAGCGTATAAAAGAACTCTTTGAACGTTTACCTAACAGAGTTGAAAATGATTTAAAAAATCGTTGGAATCTTCTGGATTATGGTGATGTTGTTGTGCATATTCTCCACAGAGATGAACGTGAAACATACGCAATTGAAAAATTCTGGAACAATGCGTTCAGTATTCCGGAAGAAGAGTGGAGAGAAATTTCTAAAGAATACTCTGCATACAACAGTTAAATTTAAACTTTAAAAGGCAGCTACTTTACATATTGCAATAATTTTACAAAATTTGAAGAGAAGGCTATAATAATCTTATGGAAAATATTGAGAACAAACAGGAATTAGAAAAGCAGATTAACGAAACAGTTCTGGAAATGGCAAAAGATCCGAAAAATACGGAGATTTACCACAAACTGTCACGTTTATATTTAGAGTTGCAGGATTATGACAAGGTTATGTCAGTGCTAGACAGTATTTTGTCTATCAACCCGAACGATGTTCAGGCTCTTGTCGGTATGGGAACTATGTGGTTCTATGAAAAAGATTTTAGAAAATCTTTGTCTTACTATAACAGAGCTCTTGAAATTAATCCTAAAAATTATTTGATTTATTACAACATCGGTAATGTTTTTGCAGAATGGAAAAACTTTCCTAAAGCTTTATTTTATTACAACAGAGCTATTGACTTAAATGCTTTTAATCCTGAGATTTATAATGCAATAGCACTTCTGTATTATGATAATGAAGATTATATTGAATCAAAAGCTTACTATGAAAAAGCGCTTTCGCTTGATCCGGAAAACTTAACTGCTCTTGTTGATATGGGTAATGTATGCTTTAAATTATTCGATTATGAAAGAGCTCTGGATCTTTATAAAAGGGTTTTTGCACTCAATATAGATAACAAAGTTGTTGCAATATGTATCGGTAATACTTATACACTTATGCACAAAAGGGAAGAAGCTTATTCTTACTTTGAAAAAGCGCTGACTATGGAAGGCGATAACTATAGAGCTTATATTTGCTATGCAATTTCACTTTCCGAATTTGGCGAATACGATATGGCTATTGAAATGTATAAGAGAGCAATTGAAGTATTTCCTAAAGAGCCTAACGCTTATGAACTTCTTGGCAACCTATATACAAACTTAAACAGACTTGATGATGCTATGGCTGAATATAAAAAGATTTTGCGTTTTTCACCTAACAACGCAGAAACTTATATGCTGTTAGGAAATGCACATTACCTCCAGGGAGATATTGAAAAGGCTATTGCGTCATACCGTTCATCTATTAAAATAGAACCGGATAATGATGAGCATAAACTTGTTTATTTCCAGGTTCTTGATGAATATATAGACAGAAAACGCAAAGGTGACGTAGGACAGGAAGCATAATGTATTCTTATAATAATAGTGAAAATCCGTATATGATAGAAAGAATCGTTGCGGCTTTAACTTATCCGACAATGGGGATGATTGGTTTTATATGGCTTATTTTAGGTTTGATAACTAAAGCCAGACCACGAGCGTTTACATTATATCATATTTACCAGTCCATATTCCTTTCCATTGCATATGTTGTATTATCGCTTTTGATTGGAATTGTAGTTAATATATTGAGTTATGTACCTTTAATAAATAAATTGGTAGCGCAGATTGTGTTTTGGACAAATGCGCCGGTATTTTTCGGATATTCAATTATACAAACTATTATTTATGCGATAATCCTTTATCTTGCAGTATTTGCATTTATGGGCAGGTATAGCTACTTTCCTTGGGTTTCAGAGATAATTAAAGAAAATCTTCGCTAGAGTTTACAACAATGCCGGATAACCGGTTTTTGAACCCATTTTACCCCTCCAAAAACATAAAAAATGGATCCGGTCAGATTCGAACTGATAACCAACGGATTATGAGCAAACTGTCCGGTTATAATTTTAAAGTTTTATATGGCACAATCGTCATTAAAACCGGAGATTATGATTTTTTGGATAATACAATTGCATTAGAAATAGGTATGCCGCCATAAACTTGCGGTTTATTAACAATTTTTCCGTTAACATACATAATAGTAGAGCCACCTCCGTCAAGGTTTATTGCCCCAACACAGCCAACAGATTTCATAAAGTTTGCAAGTTCCATTAAAGTCATACCAATAGAGCTGCCTTCTCTGCCGTCAACTGCAACAAGGATTAAATTGTTATCTTCAGTGTATCCTATTGCGCTGCGGGGATTTCTTCCGCCAATAGCTCCGAGTTTCTGGGCTGTCATATCAACAAAGACTTCGCCGTCTTTGATAAGATATGGACCTCCGCTAATAATATGTTTAACATTTTTCCACTCAGGAGTTGTATTAACCTCGAATTTAACTTTCTTATTTTTTAAAAGCGGCTGTAAGACAGATTTAGGACCTGATATAACATAGCCGTTTTCAGGTATAGTAATAGGATTTGCAGAGGCTTTTGTAATAATATTATCTTCAACAAGAAGCCCCATACCATATTTAGGAGCATACGGAGAAGCTTTCCCCCATTCCGGAGTATAAACTATAACGTGTGTAGAAAGCATTCTGGGCTGGTTAATATTATTAACCTTAATAGTTGTTCCGGAACCTTTCAAAGACGCATCCAGCTGAACTCTGGCAACGTCAAAACGATTTTTTTCACCTTCATCAAATATACCAAGAGCAACCCTGTCATAAACAGGACCTGTGTACATCTTTTTATCAATCATTAAAGTTCCGAGAGGAACGCCCGTTTGAGGCTTAAAGTATGTACCATTCAATGCTACAATTGAATTTGTATTTTTTGCAATAGTTGTAATTGTTCTTCTGCTTTTTAAATTATTAGAAGTTGAGGACAGAGCCGGTTTTAATTCAAATTCGTCAGCCAGCTTTAAATCCATTTCAACAACATTAATTCTTACCGGTCTGCCACTATAATACTTTGTAAGTTTAATATGCTTTACCCCGCTGCCTACAGTGCTTATAAGAGAATTAGGGTATTTTTTCTTAATCTTCTCATCAAAATTTTTTGAACGGGTTTCCATAGAGTACTCATTTAGAAAATGCTCTTTAATTTGTCCTGTGTCAATACTCATAACGGGCATACCAACATGAGCAACCTGCATATCATCGGCAAAGATTGGAGAATTAAAAATAAGACTTTGCGAAAATACCAGTACCCCTATAATCGAAGCACTCACCGTATACTCGATTAATTTCCGAAATTCAGGCATGTCAAATAGTGTATCCATAGCGTCACCTCAAGAATTTAAAAGTAACCGGATACCTTTTTGATTAAAGAGTGGGGTGGGGAATAACACTCATCAGAAACCTGCTTTTTACTCTAATTGAAAGTTTCCTTATAACAATAAAGTTTTTTCAAAAGAGCCAACCATTTTACAGGGACTTCCTACTACCATTGTAACATATTTTTACAAATAGCGCAAGTTCTCTGATAACAAGGGTTTTACAAAACTAAATAGAGGTAAAATTACACTTATTTTAAACAAAAATACACCGGCATAAATAAAATTAAAAGGATTAAAAGCACTCCGAATATAATATCAGGTACATCTTCAAATTTTGAATTATACATTTAAATTTATTTCCAAATATTATTACATGTAATATTAATAATATGATATATCATATATTTTGTCAATCATATCATATTGTGAAATATAATGAGAAGATGATAATATTTAAGCTAGATGATTTAATATGGCAGCATAGAACGACTGCTGAGGACATTTTTCAGAAAACAGGAATAGGGAAATCTACTATTTCGACAATAAGAAATAACAAAAATATAAATATAAGCATTCACACCCTAAATAAACTCTGCAAATATTTTAACTGCAAAATTTCGGATATAATGGAATATGTTCCTGATAATGATAATTAATCAATATCAACAGGTTCTCTCTGGATTTTTTCTATTGCCTCGCGTGCAGTGAATACAAGAGCTTCCGGCACATTTGATATTGTGGTAAACTGTCGCAAAACATCAACAACACGTTTAAATGAACGAACAATATCGCCTTCGCCAATATCAATCTGCTCTGTAATGGTTTCCCACTCAGCACCTTCAACCCAGAGTTCAATCAACGAACTGAAATATGGATTAATATACAGAGGCGCTTCAACTGAATATGAGTTTTGAACTTTTTCAACTTTCCGCCTGATATTTCTTATCTGATTTAAAGTCTTTCTAACAGGTTCTGAAATAGGGAGATATGGAATATCAATTCTTAGTTCTTCTGTAGTTATGGCACAGACAACTGCAGCAAGCTGGGCTGGTGTAAGATTTTCCAGTAGATGAGAAAATATAATTTCAGCAATAAATAATTCATTCTCAGAACGGATCTGTGAAGTTGTAACACCTTTTTCTGTAGGATAATCATCTTTCAAATATCCAAAGTCCTGCAATACGCTTCTGTGCGCAAGAAACTTATTCCAAAAAATATCCCGCTGCCGTTCGATTTCTTTCTGTAGTTTTTTTTGTTTGACATTAATTCTTTCAATAACTTCAATACTTTTTGAGTGTTTTTTGTATAATTTACAGTTATCACAGGCAAAGCAGTGCATTTTTTCAAGCATTGCCTTTGTTTCTTTCCCAAACTGAACAGCTTCCGGAGAAAGCGGTCTGTTTTTCGCCCGCTCCTGTTTGCATATCTTCTTATAAGTCTGCCTGTTTTGAACATAAATATGACGCAGTTTGTCATATTCAAAAAGCTGTTCATCAGAATGCTTAAAAGGACAAACAAACATCCGTTCTTTAATTTCGTTATCAAGCACACCCTGCAAATCAAGAAGCGGCTTCAAACGAGAACCTGATGAAAAATACCCGAAACTCTTAAGGATAAGTTCTTTAGCCTCATCAAGACTGAAACGCTGAAGCAGATTAAGAACCATAGAATAGCTCGGAGAAAAACGGCTTTCTAAAGGATTAGCCCCGCTCAAAACGAGTTCTGCCACCTCTTCAGGTGATTGAAATGGTGTGCCGACAACGGTAACATAACCAACTTCATCCATTCCTCTTCGCCCTGCGCGGCCTGACATTTGCAAAAATTCGCTTGCAGTAAGCATCCTGTGCCCGCTGTCTGTTCTTTTGCTGGTTGAGCTGATAACCGTAGAACGCGCAGGCATATTAATTCCTGCGGCAAGAGTTTCTGTTGCAAACACAACTTTTATGAGCCCTTTCTGGAAGAGCTTTTCAACAAGATTTTTCCAGGCAGGCAGAAGCCCTGCATGGTGAGAAGCCACACCGCATAAGAGATAGTCAATATGTTTATTATTATAAAGATGCGGATTTTCAGCTATATATTCATCTATAAACTGTTTAATCTGTGCACGCTCGCCTTTTGTAACAAGCTCCAGCGACGCACATTTTTCCATCTGTTCATCACACTTTTTGCGTGAAAACGTAAAATAGATTGCAGGAAGCATATCCTGTGCATGAAGGTTTCTAACAACATCTTTTACATAAGAACGCTGTTTTTTTCTGTTATGACCGAACTGTTTTTTCTCAGGTCTTATTTTTTTATTAAGCTGTCCGCTTGGAGTAAGCAAAGGCAAAAGCTTATCAGGCTGAGAACTGTCAAAATAGAAAAACCTCAACGGCACAGGTCTAAAATCTGTATCCACAAGTTCAGTTTTTGAGTGAACAGTGTTAATCCAGGCAGTAAGCTCATCCGCATTAGCGACTGTAGCAGAAAGTGCAATAATTTGAACATTTGTCGGGCAGTAAATGATACTCTCTTCCCAAACAGTTCCACGCAGTTCATCGTTCATATAGTGAACTTCATCAAGTACAACATACTTAACATCCTTCATGTTGTCCGCAACCGCACCGAAATTCGTACCATAAAGCATGTTTCTAAAAACTTCTGTTGTCATAACAACAATCTGACCGTTTCTGTTTATCGAGGTGTCGCCTGTCAAAAGTCCGACTTTTTCAGTACCGTATTTTTCAGAAAAATCATAGTATTTTTGATTAGATAAAGCCTTTAAAGGCGTTGTGTAAAAAATTCTGGTGCCATCCTCTAATGCTCTGTGAATTGCATGCTGGGCAATAACAGTCTTACCAGCACCGGTTGGAGCGCACACAACAACGCTTTTGCCGTTATTAATTAAATCACAAGCCTCTTTTTGGAAATCATCCAGCTCAAACGGGAACTCGTACATTAATACTCCTTTTAAAAGCTATATCTGAATATATTATGCCACAAAACGAAAGAATTAACCACAACTTTACAGCTCTTTGTAAATTCTTCTATCAATTCCAGGCGCTATATAACCAGCCGTAATCAGCGTCATTGGCACAGCATAGATAAAGCAAACCCACCCGAAAGGCTCTTTATAATAAAAATACATAAACAGCCCGAGAATTATAAATAAAAGCTGCCTCATCAGGTTTGTTTTAAGATATTTTCTTATAGAAAAATCCTTATCTGAGAAATTATATCTAAAAAACATGTCTATAATCTTAGTCCAAATAACAAAAGCAGCATACCAGAAATAAACAAATGTACCAAAATACAAGACCGGAAGCCCTGCAAGAAGCTTTATAAAAAAAGGAATATTGATATAAAAATACTTAATTATAAGTATTAATTCACAAAAAAATGCAAAGATGCGGTGAAACGCGCTATCTTTATAAGTAAACGGTTCCTCCAGCATCTTCAATAATTTATCTATGCTAATTGACATATAATTAACCTAAATTTTATCAAATCCTGTATATTTTCTGAGAACTTCCGGAATTATAATTGTGCCATCTTCTTGCTGATAATTTTCAACAATTGCAGCAAACGTCCTGCCTACAGCAAGTCCGGATCCGTTAATTGTATGTACAAATTGAACTTTTCCTGTTTCTTTATCTCTGTATCTGATGTTAGCACGTCTTGCCTGATAGTCGCCATAATTTGAACAGCTTGAGATTTCCTTATATGTCCCGTAAGACGGCATCCAAACTTCCAAATCCCAGCATTTATTTGCAGAGAAACCAATATCAGCAGTACATAAAGCCTCGCGTCTATATGGGAGTTCAAGAAGTTGAAGCATTTTTTCTGCATCTTCTGTTAATTTTTCATGTTCTTCCGGACTAGACTGCGGTGTACACAATTTTACCAGTTCTACTTTATTAAATTGGTGAACTCTGATAAGACCTCTGGTATCTTTACCGGCAGAACCTGCTTCTCTTCTAAAGCAAGGTGTATATGCAGTCATATACATAGGAAGCTGGTCTTCTGAAAGAATTTCTCCTGAATAAATATTAGTAACAGGAACCTCTGCTGTAGGGATAAGATATAAATCCTCGTCAACACATTTATACATATCTTCTGCAAACTTAGGAAGCTGTCCTGTACCGGTCATAGTAGCAGCATTAGCCATAAACGGCGGCAAAATTTCTTCATATCCCTGTTCTCCTGTATGGTAATCAAGGAAAAAGTTGATAATAGCGCGTTCCAGCTTTGCACCTTTACCGCGGTAAAGAGTAAAGCGGCTCTGCGAAAGCTTCACGCCGCGTTCAAAGTCAACAAGATTTTTTTCTTCGCATAAATCCCAATGAGCCTTAAATTCAAAATCAAACTTTCTTGGTTGCCCCCACTTGTAGACTTCAACATTATCATCCTCAGAAGTCCCGATTGGAGTTGTTTCATCAGGAATATTAGGAATATGAAGCAGTAAATCACGCTGTTTTGCATCAAGAGCAGACTGTTTTTCTTCCAATTCTTTTATATCATCGCCTATTTTTTTAACTTCAGCCTGAACAGCATCGGTATTTTCGCCTTTTTTCTTCAATTCGCCGATAATTTGGGAATCTTTTTTTCTTTTTGCTCTTAATTCATCAGCTGCAGTTTGGATTTTACGTCTTTCTTCATCAATCTTAATAACTACATCTATTGATAATTCAGGATTTCTTCTTTTTAAAAGTTCATTTATTTTCTCAGGGTTTTCCCGGATTAGTTTTATATCAAGCATCTCAGTCCTCTTTCATGTTAGGTAATAAGCAAAGATATTGTAAATTAAATACAAGTAATAATCAAGATTTAAATAATTCCGGACAATAAATCTATAGATTTATTGCAAAAATTTGGAAAAAATAGGATAATATTGTTGAGGATATGTGTCATGAAACTATTTAAACAACTTTCAGAAAAACTCGGTACAAAAGGCAAAAAGGTTTCAAACCAGGGAATGATAAAGCCTATAGATGTCAATTTTGATATTTCTAAAAATGAATTTTTAGACAATTTGACAAAGCATGCTGTTAAGCTTTATGAAAAAAAATGCGACATAAAAAATTTTTCAAAGCTTGTTTTATCAAATCCTGAAAACACCTCTCATAATGAACTTGTGGAGGAACTATTCCAAAAAGGTGTTATTGATCCTCTGGAAGATGAAAAACTTGAAAAACTGGCGGATAACTCCAGGTTTTTAAGGGATTTAGGTTTATTAGAATAAAAAATACCTGCTTTTACGGCAGGTATTTTTTTAGATTAAATTTTATAAATTTTTGATAACAGCATCTCTAAATTCGGTAGTAGAAGCGGTTCCGCCAATATCGACAGTGCTTATACCGCTTTTTAAAGTTTTATAAAGTGCTTTCTCAATTTTTTCTGCATAAGTATTTTCATTGATATACTTTAGCATCTCAACAGCAGACAGCAGAAGTGCTGTAGGGTTTGCTTTATTTTGCCCCTTAATATCAGGAGCTGAACCATGAACGGGTTCGAAAACAGCACAATATTCTCCAATATTTGCCCCCTGTGCAACACCTAAGCCGCCGATTAAACCGGCAGTCAAATCAGAAACTATATCACCATAAAGGTTTGGAAGTACTAATACATCAAACTGTGAAGGATCTTGCACCAGCTGCAGACATAAATTATCCACAAGAATTTCTCTTTGTTTAATTTTAGGATAATTTTTTCCGATTTTTCTAAAACAATCCAGGAACAATCCGTCTGAAAGCTTGCAGATATTAGCTTTAGTAGCAGCACAGACTTCTTTTCTTTTATGTTTTACAGCATACTCAAAGGCATATCGGCATATTCTTTCAGAAGCTTTTCTGGTGATAATCTTAATACTTTCGGCAGAATTTTCATCAATCTGATGTTCAACACCCGCATATAAGTCTTCGGTATTTTCTCTAACCACAACAAGATCAACGCCTTCAAATTTTGTTTTAACATTAGGAAGATTTTTGCATGGTCTGATATTTGCATATAAGTCTAAAGCTTTGCGAAGCTGTACATTTACAGAGCGGAATCCTGTACCAATAGGGGTAGTTACAGGGGCTTTAAGGGCAATTTTATTAACCTTAATAGACTCCAGTACTCTTGGAGGAAGCGGGGTTCCTTCTTCAGCTACAACATCAGCACCGGCAGTTTGAATATCCCAGTCAATTTTCAAACCGCTGGCATCTATAATTCTTACAACAGCATCAGAAATTTCAGGTCCTATCCCATCTCCGTTAATTAACGTTATTGTTCTCATTTTTCTTACTCCTAACTATATGTAAGTATCTTTTAAATTCTTTGTAAAACCCGCAGCTTTTTACTATCAGACTTTCTTCAAGAAAAACATCACCCTGCACAAGAGCACTTAATAACGGACAGTTCAACTCTTTAACATAATTTTCACAGGTAATGCAAATATCCTCGTCCTCAATAAAAATTTTTGAATCACTGCAGTACATATAAAAATATTATACGCTTATTTCAGGGTTTTGTAAATATATTACTTTTTAGAAGCAGGTGGACCAGCCGGATCAATTTTATCCTTCCATGCTCTGATAATACGATTTTCTATTATCTGCAAATCTTTAGCATCATATTTTTCATAATCCCTGGGCATATGTATATAACTCCAGGCAGCTCTGATATGCTCTTCTGTATCAATAGGATATTTATTGTTCACCGGGTCAGCAAATTCAACACTGCCGTACTTATTTTTTCCTCTATTCGGGTAAACATCTTCTCTTTTTTCCATTATTTTCTCCTTTTTAAAAAAGAATATAATATTAAAAGACAAAATAATATTCCCCGCCAGCTTTTATTCAAAGGGGATTTTTGAAATATTAAAATTTGTAACATAAATATATTAAAAAGCAATTTTGCAAGGACAAAAAACTTTATATAAGTAAGGTAGGTAAAAGGTAGTTATAAAAGTTTAAGGAAGTAAGTTATGGTTATGGGAATTAGTGCAACAACCCTAAATAATGCCTGGCGCTACGTACAACGTGCAGCAAAAATTGCACCTGATTTTATAGTAGGCACAGGAAATGAAGCGTTTTCCAAAACATTAACAAATACATTCAGAGGTGTAAAAGGTGCAGACGGGAAACGCACAGGCGGCTTATATTTCAAAAACTTCTGGTCACAATTCAAAAATGCAATAAAAGCATCAGAAAAACATAATGCAAGCGTAAGAAAGCTTCATGGTGGCTTCTGGAAAGATATGTGGTATCAAATAAAAACCACACCTAAATTAATAGGAAAAGGTTGGAAGGTTGGTGCAAAATCAGCTGTAACCGCCGGGAAAAACAGTTTTTGGGGCGGATTAAAGGGTTCACTTGGTGCAGTAGGTAAAAGACTTCCTTTATTAGGCGGTATTCTAATGCTTGCTGCAGAGATCAAAAATATTAATGGCGGTATGAAAGAAGGCGGTATTATAGGCGGAGCAAAAGAAGCCGGTAAATCTGTAGCCAGAGTTGGTACAGGAATGCTGGGTATGGCTCTTGGTACAGCATTAATACCGGTACCGGTGGTAGGAAGTATCGTTGGCTATATGGCTGGGGACTGGATTGCAAAATTAGTTGTAGGTAAAAATTACACAGAAAGACAAGCAGAAGCAGAAGCACAAGCATCAACAGAGAAGGAAATAACCGGAGCAGCTCAGCAGACAACAGGCAGCGTGTTTGATACAGGTACAACAAATCCATTCGCAGCCGGCACTGCAATGACTCCGCAGGAAATAATGAAACTCCAGATGCTTTTACAATCAGGCTACGGACTAAATAATGATTTCTTAGGTCAGACAATTTCATACAAAAATTAGGGTAAAGGGTAGCAGGTAGTTATAAAACAAATATTCCCACCCGACAAACCCAGACGGAAAGGCGTTAACCCCCATTAATGCCTTTTTTGTCTTGTTTAGGCAATTTTTTAAAATAAAAATACTTTATATAAATAACAGGGGAAATTTTTAAATTTATAAACATGGGGAAAAAATGCCTTACGTAAATTACAATTTAACAGATTTAAACAATATAGCTAAATACACTACAGGTGCTGCAATTAACCACACCGACATAAGTTTCAGTGACGGCGTAATCGGATATGGTGTTCTTGCAGGCGGCGCCAAGACAATTCAGGGCGGCAAGTGGCTCTGGAAAAACAGAAAAGACTATAAAGGTGCAATAAATACTGCCAAAGCAAACTTTAGGAAACAAGCGGCACTAGAACGCAGCCTAAAAGGTAAAAATATCTTTGAAACCACAAAGAATTTTGCCCAATACCAGAAGACAACTCTTGAAGCAGGCAAAGCTGCAAGCGGGACAAGCAAACTTGCAAAAGCTGGGAAATTCGTTAAAGGAAACGGAGGATTTTTCCTTATTTCATTAGCATGCGAAAGTCCTAACATATATAAAACTTATAAAGAACTCGGAGCAGATAGAGGACATAAACAGCTTTTAAAATCTGCCGCAATCGTTGGAGCTGAAACCGTAGGCTATGCTGCAGGAGCAAAAGCAGGGGCTGCAATAGGCGCCTCCATAGGTACTGCAATCTGCCCTGGTATAGGAAGCGCTGTCGGTGCAGTTGCCGGAGTACTTGTCGGACTTGCAGGAAGCTGGCTTGCCGGTAAAGGTATGCGTGCTCTTGTCGGCAAAAGCGAACTGGAAATTGAAAAAGAAAATCAGGCAAGAAGAATTGTATTGCAAGCAAGTACACACCCGGAATTTAAAGAAAAACTAATGGCAAAAACAGCTGAAAAATTACTAAGTGAAGAAGCTCAATTCAATCCTGATACACAAATCGCATTACAGTCATTAAGGAATATTGGAGCAGATAATACAGATGAAACCGAAAATCCGGAAGAGGAAAAAGCAGCTCTTCCCCGTTCGGAAAAGCCTTCTGAAAAAAAGAAACAAAGCAGCATTGATAAAAAGCTGGATGATTTTGCCAGAAGAATAAATTCTAACGGATTTTCTGCTTCGTACCCGATGATGCTTGGTTTAACAACATAAAAAAAAGAACTGATTAAATCAGTTCTTTTTTAGTTTTTAAAGTTTTGTCAACAGTTCATTTTCTTTCGTAAATCCGCATTCAATTACGTTATTAAAGAACTTTTCCAATGCGCAGGAAATCTCATCTTTCATTTCTTCTTTAATTTCTTCACGTGCCTGATTGAATGACATACGAAACAATTCATCATAATCCATAAGTTACATAACTCCCATTTGACTATCACATAAATAGTTACGGCACTATTTTGATAAAACTTTAATATTATAAAGTTTTTTGTTACAAAATTTATAAATATTAGAAAATAATTTTCCTTTAAAGTACAATATAAAAATAGGTGGAAAAGGAATTAGAAAAGCTATGACAACAAGTTTTCATTTAACCAGTTATGATTATTATTCCAGCAGGAATGATATGGAAGTTATTTCAAACATTGTAGAATCATTGAAAAAAATTCTGGAAGAAGATAAACGCGAACCCCAGCCGTTATTTTTGAAAACATCTGACAATCTTATTTTAAATATTGCCAGAAAAGTTGTTCAGGAAAAGAAAAAAACATTCCTTATTGGTATAACCGGCGAGAGTGCTTCCGGGAAAACAGTCTTTGTAGATAATACAATAAAAGCCTGCGTTAAAGATAAACGGGAAGGTATCTATACAGTAATCAGATGTGATGATTACTACAAAGATACATCAAAAGAACTTAAAGCTGCCGGAAGTTACGAAGAACTTTTTAAAACAGGCTTTAGTTTTGATACTCCTGAGGCAATTGACCTTGAATTAATGAAAAAACACTTAATGGGATTAAAAAAGGGTGAAACTATAGTATCTCCGGATTATAACTTCGTAACCTGCGAATCTAATCCTGACGGGGAAATTAAAAAGCCGGCTAAAGTAGTTTTAACAGAAGGGCTGTATGTATTGAATGAAGGCCTTAGAGATATTATGGATGTAAAAGTTTACGTTTATACTCCGCTCGAAGTAATAAAAGACCGCTGGTACAAAAGAGCTGCATTGCGCGGAAAAACAGGAAAAGCAGCAGACTTGCAATTCCAGGATGTAAACAGAACCGCCCAGCAGTATATCAGACCTGCATATCAAATCTCTGATGCAGTTATAAACGGAATGGTGTCACAACAATATATCCAAGATATTACAGACAGGATATTTAATACTTTAAAAAATATAGAATACTAAAAAGAGCCGGACTAACCCGGCTCTCAAAGTATTTATAAACGTTTTTAGTCCATACAAGGGCACTTTGGTTCTGCAATATAAATTCTCTGTGCAGGAATATTAGCCCTTTGGCATCCGCAATCACATTTAGGGAAAGCCTTAACGCAGGTCGGGCAGACAGGAGCAGCTGCACCTGTACAGGTATCACATTCCTTAACCTTAACTTTGCAAGGATCACAGTTTTTAAAACCTTTAAAAGGGTTTAAACTGAAACTTGTTTTATTTTCGCCAATGCCGATATAAGGCAGAGGGTTAAGGTAGGACAGATAAGGCAGCGGGTTTAAGCTTTGAATACCCTGCCATGCAAAAGCACCCTGTGCCGGTACAAACAATATACTAAAAACGCCTAAATACATCAAAAATCTTTTCATACATATCTCCTTAAAATTTTTCAATAACCTTCCGGTTACATATCTATTTTAAACTTTTGAAAAGATTATACGATAGCCGTTCGGATTATGAATATTAAACAAACCTACTAGTATAAACGGCTAAAAAAAGAGCCTGAAAATATCAGGCTCTTTTTAATATGTCTTTAGAAGCTATTATAAGTCAGTTTTAACTTTAGAAACCTTAGCGTCTTTCAAAAGAATAACATTAATAACTTCACCATCCTTAGCATGGTAGTTCAGACCTTTAGTGATTAAACCGGTTGCCAAGCCAACACCTGCACCAACCGGAGCACCGATAGCAATACCAGTGCCTATCTTTGTAGGATCCGGAATAAATGCAAATCCAACACCGGCACCAATACCAACAGCTCCGCCTGTTACTGTATATAATGCAAGCTTACCGGCAGTCATCCAAGGACCTTCTTTTAAGGCATAATTTTTATAGAACGGCTTAGCAGTCAACTCAACGGTTTTACCGTCAGGAAGTGTAACTGATTCTATTTGAGCGTAAACTCTTGCATTCTTGTTAAACCATTTAGGATCTTGAATGTTTAAGATTTTTCCGTTGAATTTTGTGCCTTCAGGGAAAATAATGGTTCCTTCATCTGTAGCAATGTTTTTATCTGCTACAAAATACACAGCATCTCCAGCCTGAGCAGCTTCAGATTTGAATTTTTCACTGAAAGCAACACCGATAACGTTGCCTTCCTGTACAAGATTTCCATCAGACATAACTCTTACTTCATTATTAGGGGCTTTTCTTGAAACATTTAAATGCTCAATGCCTAATAACTCAGGATTCTTATACTCTTCTTTAACAAGTCCTATTTTATCTTTAAGCCTTGCAAGAATAACAGCTTCTTCAGCTCTTGACAAAATATCATTTGGTCTTAATTCACCTGGTTTCGGATAGTTAACATAAATACCATAATTCAAAGATTTAGCCCAAGGAGCTTTTGCCCAGGAAGGAACAGCTCCTGCATCAGAAAATCTTGACAGAACTGAAGTATCAGCATTCATATCCTTTGTAATATGGCTGATTACAGATTGGGTTTCTGATCTTGTCATAAGTTTTGCCGGTTTGAAAGTATTATCCGGATAGCCATAGACCAAACCCAGCTGCTGTGAACGTAAGATAGCGCCATAAGTAGCGTCAGTTGATTTTACATCAGTAAAAGAATTTTGAATTTTTACATTCAAATTGTCATTTGATAAAAGTTTTAACAAAGCCTGAACAAAATCAACTCTTGCCACACTGCCTTCAGGATTAAATTTACCGTTCTGAAGAGCCATAATGTTGCCGTCAACGACTTCATTAATTTCTTTTGCAGCCCAATAATCCTGACTTACATCAGGAATATCTGCCGCCATAACCTGTGCAGCACCAAAAGCCATTAGACCAAGTGCCATTACACTAACCGCAAAATTTTTCATTTCCTAATTCCTCATTTTTTACACTAGCAAACGATTTATTTTTATAGTATATATTAATTAAAATATTTTGTAAAGTTATAAAGAATATTATAATTAGTTACAATTATTTGCCCTAAAATATAAATAGAACAAGGAGATTAGACAATGAACAGTTTTACCATGACTAAAATTGTTGCAACACTTGGACCTGCAACAAGCTCGAAGGAAATGATTAAAAAACTTTTTGAAGCAGGCGTTACAATGTTCAGATTAAACTCTTCACATGGCGACGTTGAAATGCACAAAAAGAATTTATCATATATTAGAGAAATTGAAAAAGAGAAAAAGATGCTTATTCCGGTTCTTTTAGACTTACAAGGACCAAAAATCAGAATTGGTAATCTTGAAAATCCTATTGAACTAAAAAAAGGAGAAGTATTAAAATTCCGCCATCAGAGCGAAATGACAGATGATATTATTCCGGTTGACTACAAAGGTATGGCTGATGATGTTACTCCAGGCGAAAAAATAATGATTGACGATGGAAAAATACAGCTTGAAGTAGAAAAAGTTGAAGACAGGGTTATCTTTGCAAAAGTTTTGACTGACGGTCTTTTGAAACAAAGAAAAGGCATCAACATTCCAGGATCACAGGGAAGCCTTGATGTATTAACTGCAAGAGATTTAAAATTCGTAGAATTTGCAGCTCATAACGACATTGACTATCTTGGACTTTCATTTGTAAGAGAAGCTTCTGATGTGGTTAAACTAAGAGAACTATTAAAAGAACACGGGAACGAAACTGCAAAAATTATTTCCAAAATTGAAAAGCCACAGGCTGTAGAAAATATTGACAGCATTATTGAAGTTTCTGACGGCATAATGGTAGCAAGAGGCGACCTTGGTATTGAAATATCAACCGAAAAAGTTCCTATCGTACAAAAAACAATTATACGTAAAGCAAATACAAAGCGTAAAGTTGTAATTGTTGCAACGCAAATGCTTGACAGCATGATTGAAAACCCAATTCCAACAAGAGCAGAAACTTCCGATGTTGCAAATGCAATCCTGGACGGTACTGATGCAATCATGCTTTCCGGAGAAACTGCTGCCGGAGCTTACCCTGTTGAAGCTGTTACTATGATGAAAAAGATTGCAGATACAGTAGAAGAATCTCCTTTTATGAGAAAAAATAAATTTCCGAGAAAAATGATAGAAGAAGAAAAAGATTCTCAAGCTATGGCAATAGGTATGTCTATTGCTGATATGGCAAAGAAAATGCCTGTTAAGGCTGTAATCGCACTCACAGGCAGCGGGTTTACAGCATCATTTCTATCTGAAGGCAGACTGAGCGTTCCAATCTTTGCCTGCTGCCCGAAAAAAGAAATTTGCAGAGATATAAAATTATACAGAGGTGTTTACCCTATTGCACTTGACTTCGATGGTAAAATAGATAAACAATCTCTTAAAAAAGTAGATAAATTCCTTACAAAATATCTTGGTTTTGAAGAAGGTGATGCTGTAGTAATAACAGGTTCTGTTCCTGAATTACTTGTCGGCGGAACAAACTTTATCAAAATCCATGTTATAGGTACTGTTTGCTAATATTAAAAATTACAAAAATAAATAAAAAAAAAGCCCCTTTAAAAGGGGCTTTAAATTTGTTTTAGGAAGGTAGGAATAGGAAATAGAATCTCTCTCTTTGTTAAACGGAATTTTTACTCTCTCTTAGTGTTTATTTAATGCTTGCTCTCTTGTATATATAAAGTATATACTTTTTATCCAATTTCAGTGTTTGGATTTTTTGTTACAAAACTTAATAAAAATTTTCCTGAAATTAAACTTAATACTATTGATTTTTTTTAAAGATTAAGTTATTCTAGTAAATGTGGTAGATAAACATGTTTTGAGGGTGTAAATGCTAGTTTCTTCAATTGCACGATTTAACGCGATTAATAATATGAACAATGCTGCAATGAATATGATGAATGCGTCTAATACGGCAATAAATCAAGTCAAGCATACATTTGGAGGGGAGCACAACCTCAGCATGCTTCACGAAATGGATAAAAAAGTAAGTCTTGATTTAGCATCTAATAGTCTTTTGTATAAAATATCATCATTACAGGAAAAAGCAGCTGGTAAGCACCAGGACAATAACAATTCTAAAAAGTCTTTAAACGTTTTAGCTTAACAGGTAAAAAGATTAATAAATCAGGTAAAAATTCATGCTGCCAGAAATCAAATTATGGCTGGAGCAATAAGAATGTTAACAACCGTAAACTGCTGCAAAATCTTGTTTACAGTGGCATCTATAGCGAACAAATCAGCATAGCGGTATGCGGGGAATATCAAAAATGCGATGTAAACTCTAAGCAGCAGTTTCCTCGCCAAACAGCCGGCTTAAAATAAAATATGAAGACACAGCAGGGATTAATGTAATAACAAGCAGAACCGGCACAATGCCTTTTGCCTGTGCTACAAACCCGACAACAGACATAACAAGAGCAACTACACCCCAGGAAAATCCGTTTATAAAACCGCCGATAATACTTTTATACTGCGGCAAAACGCTCTGCGCCATTACCATGGTAATCGGCATTGCCATTCCTGTACAAAAACCCATTAATACATATACAGCAAAAGATAAAATCGGATAATGCTGATAAAGAAAAGCAAATGCAATCATCAGAGGAAGTGTGGAAACCATAGAAAAATAAAATACCTTTTGTGCACCGACTTTATTTTCAACACTTCTGCTGATAAAAGAGCCAATTCCGGCTGCAAAACTAAATGCAAACAAAGCAGCCCCGATATGGAAGGGTTTATATCCGATGCTTTTCCATAAGAACGGAAGCAGAATTGATGTTGATGTTGTAACAAGAGTTTTCAGCATGGCTATAATATTCAGGATATTTAATTTTCTATTGGTTAAAATATCCTTAAAAGTTTTTATAAAATTGCTGCCGGATTTCCCTGCAGTTTCAGAATAAATCTTAGGAACAAAATTAAACATCAAAAGAACCCAGCAGACTCCGAGTACAGAAAGGTATCTTACACTATCAAGCCCTAAATATTGGGTAACATAAGCAGAAATAATTGGTCCGAATGAATAGCCCAAAGTTCCTAATCCGATAAATATACCCATATTCCTGGTAACATCTTCCCCCGCAAATCTTACTGAAAAGCCAAGAGCCTGCGGATGAAAAAGACTGGAACCAAGACTTCCAAGGATTACACATACAAGAAGCGGGAAAATATGATTGGAACTTGGTGCAAAAGAAATAAAAACCGAAGTCATCAACAGACCCCAGAAAATAAATACCCGCTTTAATATATTATCGGCAAAAAACCCGAAAATCGGCTGCAATAAAGATG
>ENA-OPAV01000161-OPAV01000161.1-human-gut-metagenome-genome-assembly--contig:-NODE-161-length-60856-cov-8.176231_pt1 | contig 60856 bp, 60 predicted proteins | sample MGYA00241056_ERZ501428 | MGnify/ENA primary metagenome ERZ501428 (study PRJEB25962, sample SAMEA2042621) | human gut metagenome | biome: human gut; feature: human-associated habitat; material: faeces... | reverse complement strand
TGTTGCTCAGGTACTTAAAAAAAATATTTTATAATAGTGTTGCGGAATTAAGGATAAACATAAATTAGCAACACCAATACCAGATGACCAAGTTGAAAGATTAAAATTATTGCTTCAAAAGGCTGATAGTCCTATTACTTTAGAGCAAGTTGAATTAATTGATGGAGACGAAGTGGAGATTATTGAAGGTCCATTGGAAGGAATAACAGGATATATTGAATCAACAGGCAATCTTAATATGTTATTGGTTGATATCGGATTGCTTGGTTGTGCGAGAGTCCGCATGGAAAAGTCAAAGTTGAGAAAAATATAGATTTTCACAAATGAAAAAGGTGTTTGTATTAATATGCTTGGTGCTAACTGCATTCCATATATCAGCTCAAAATAGAAGAACATTTATTATTCTTCAAGACAATTCTGGTTCATATTATAATTCTTCCCAATCAGATATACAACACATCCAAAATAGTTTGAAAAAATTATTCAACAACGAGCAAATACTGGATGAATATAGTCTTATTAGCAGTGAACTTAAACAAGGCATACCATTTTATGATAATGATTTAGATAAAGTCCATTTCTTATGGTTTGTAGCTGATCAGGCAGGCAATGTGAATTATTTTTACAACAGTGATAGCTCGTACAGAAAATTTGAAGATTATTTCTTTTCAAAAGCAATAGAACAAAATAATCAAGAAACAATTAATTCATATTTTAATAGGATATTTTCCAACAGACCATCTCTAAAATCTGCATACAATGAATATGGAATAAGTACATATTCCTTTACATCTTTTGCGTATCCGCTTTGTTTGGATATACTGCCCACCGATTATAGCAAAGAATATATTGTCATTCTTATAAGCGATTTCAAAGCTGGATCAACATTCGGGAATAAGCAAGACGAGAAAATATTTCGTGATGCTTTCAGAAATAAGGCTCAATCAGTACTAAAGAGAGTTTCATATCTTAATAGTCAATTTGTTAAAATTGATCTTGGTGATTACTATAAAGATGCAGGGTATAATAGTATAATTGGTTTTTATGTTTTCAAGATTAGGCCTAATGCTGGAGCCCCAAATCCTGAAAATATTGACGTTCGGATAGATTCAGACATCCATTTTGAACAAGAGGATTTTGGCGGTGATTCATACAGAATAGAACCAACTAAAGTTGTTTTTAATCATTCTGAAAACTTATCTATTGATAATGTGTTTTTGGAATTTTCTCTACAAAATGGCAAAGTAATACGACGAGAAATTACTCCGGCTATGAGTGAAAATAATGGTACATTTACATTTAATTCAATAAATGATATAACTCTTCCAGACATTACTAGTTCATTTAACGGTACGATAGATTTAAGATATTTGTTCAATACAAGTTTTATTGTAGATGAGGCCAATCAACAATCAATCAAATATACATTTGAAACAAATAGAACAATAGATAATACAAATTTTACATTCCAAACAAAATTATCAAATATGGAAATATCTGCAATTGTAGCTACTATCATTTTATCTTTATTTGCTATAGTGATAGTTGTTCTATGGCGTAAAGGAAAGCCAGTAGGAATTTTAACTAAGTTTTCACGCTTTAATGATAGCTATGAATCATACGATTATAGTGCAGAAGGTTTAGGCAAAACTCACACTGATTACAAGTGTTGGAGTATTAGTGACCAAACAAAAGGTGGCTTCGAAATAAAGGTTTATGGAAGGTTCGACTATCAGCAACATAATAAATTTTATAATTGGCAAGAAAATTCAGGATATTTAGTTAGGATTTATCCTTCGAAACTTACTTGCCCAGCAGGTTTTGAAGCCTATATTTCAGGTGCGGGGAGGATTTCGAATGACGCTAATATGCCTATCGAAATAACGGACGCATTTAATGATTCAAAATTTGAGTTTTCTGTTATCTTCAGAGATAAAGGCGCTGTAATTAATGAACCTCTACCATTTTCTTTTGAAATAGAATTGGTTAGTGTAAATAATGGTCTCCGCTCATTTAATGTTTCTACAAGAATCTCTTATCAATTCCACATTGGTCCAGATTTGGGGAATGTGTGGTTAGGATTGGATCCGGGTACAACAGGTTCATGTATTGCAATTGCAACATCATCTGATGATTTAACAATAGAGAAGAATAACAATGAAGATTTAATATCTCCATCGGTGATTCTCATTCCTACTGACAAATTAAAAACATCATCTAAAGAAGAGATTCGTAATGTTGCTCGGTTTGGACACAAAGCGCAAGCGGTAAAAAACGAGTCTGATACGATGCGAAAATTTGTTTCAATAAAGAAATTATTAGGATATAATACATCATACTCATTGGGAACTAACAAGGAAGGAGTTGAACTTTCTGTAGATTCAGCATTTCTATCAACTTTAATGGTTGAAAAACTATTAGAGCAGCATCAATCTTTTATTGAATCAAATAAAGATGATTACCCACAATTCTTTGAAAATGATGCGTACAACCCCAAACGAGCAGTAATAGCAATACCCAATAATTTTACTGCGTCCAAGATAGAACATTTAAGAGAATGTGTACTTGATGTTAAGGATTCACCTATAAAAGAATTAAGATTTATCTATGAAGCAGAAGCAATATTAGTAAATTATATCAATTCGGGAAACGCTAAAGAAAAAGAACAAGAAAGTGAACGGGGTGAAACGATTTTCATTTTTGATATGGGTGGTGCAACTATCAATACTACTCTTGCAAATGTAAAACGACGCAGAAGAAAAAACGATTTAGTTTGGGAAATAGAAATCATTAGTAAATTAGGATACGGTGTTGGTGGTGATACTATTGACTATGCATATTTGCAGTGGATCTATTCGAAGAGTGATGAGTATAGTATTCTAGCTCAAAATAACCCATTTGGAGTACATAGCTCAATGGATATGAAAGGACGTAGAAAATTAAAGGATGCTGTGCTTGAACTCAAAAAGCAAACGATTAGAAATTATGAGTCGAATGAAGAAAACTTGATTGACCGTTACTACATTGCACAATTTAATGGATATTCTTTACCGATGAAAGATGAGGGAGATGTTTTTGTTGATGATATAAAGAATGGTAAAAATAGTTTCTTATATAGCAAGTGGTTTGAAGAATATGTATATGATAATGTAAGATCGATTGTAGGAGATGTGCTATATGTTTGTAAAAAAAAGAACATTAATCATCTAGATACAATATTGATGTCTGGAAGAAGTTCTCACTTCCCACGAATTAAGGAAACTGTTGAATCCGTAGTTAAGAGTTCGGGGTTTGAACCTGATATATCTCTGCTTCCTTTAACAGAGTCAAAAAGTGCAGTAGCAAAAGGTGCATGTTATTATGGAGTTCTTAATAGCCGTATAATATTACAGAATATAACCATAAATGGAGTATTCGGAGTTATTCAAAAAACAGAACCAAACAAGCCGCCTTTATTTCATAAGTTGATAGATGATGGCGACACATTTGATAATGGATTCAAAACAGGTATGGCATATATACGGGAAAGTCAAGGCTTTACTTTTGACGGAGGTGTTGTTAGATTTTGTCAAGTCATGGGCGTTAATCCCACAGAAATTATTGCAAAAAATGAAAAGCATAAATATAGCGAAGTTGCAACTATTCCAGCTCAGCCTTTCCCTGTTCAAGAGGTTCAGATATCTATAACTGATAAAGATAAAATATTGTGTAGTGTTACTAATACAAATGGTGATACAATTCCACCAGTAGAAAGCATTGTTAAGGATTCTGATATTATGGCATGTAATGATGAGCAATACACATTCTTTGTAAAACAATTATAAAATTAATAATATGAAAAAGTTATATTCATTTCTCACAATGATGTTACTTGTAACATCATTCTCTTCTACAGCTTTGGCACAGCATTATGTGCAAGTTAAGAATGATGTTACTAGTGAGAACGGTAAGAAGTTGTATGCTGGCAGTATTTTGTCCAGTGAAGTATCTGACACGACATCTGTTTTGTATATTCATGTTATCAAAATGAAGCAAGGGATGGCATCAGGTGTAACAGAAGGAAATAAGTACTTGATTACGAAGTATAGCCCAACGTTGGGAGGCATTCATTTTAATGATGATAAAAATAAAGATCGAAGTGATTGTTTTTCCGAGGGAAAAGTTTTAGTCAAAATTGAAAATGATTATATTCCATATAATGATATCTGTTTCAGAAATGCATCACAAGTAAATTTTGATAAGCGAATTGATATTGAGAATGAAATAAAAGTTCAGTGCTCATATGATAGCTCTACACAGCAATTGGATTTAAAAAATTGTAGTTATGAATACATATACAAGGGCAATCGTCTTAGAGATAGTATACTATATGGAGTTCTTCCAAACGCAGAAATTGAGTTCCTGACTGGTGGGAAAGGTATTCCTAATATAATAATTAGCGCTGAACATTTTGTTAAACAGCCTACTCAAGTTTATGTACAGGGCAAGGATGGCTACTTTTGGTCTTGGGTGTCTAAAAATTGGGTAGTAATAGCATGCATTGCGTTAGGTGTATGTCTGCTTATTGTTGTAATAGTTCTATCATTGAAAAAAAGGAAGCATACAAATGATGATGAATATGTTTCAAAAGACGAGAAAGGTGATTTTGATAACTATGAAGATAGAAACAAAAAGAAAAAAGTTGAAAAAAATCGCCAAAACAATCCAGATATAAATAGATCGAATCAAAACTCAAAGAGTGATCCAAATGGTGGTGCTACGACTTCAAATGTTGATACCTTAGTTTCTAAAAATCTTATAGATATTCTTGCTAAAGTTGAATCTACTCAAAATATGCTCAGCAAACAAGCAAGCATATTGGATAATATTAAAGTGTTAGTGTCCAATACCGAGGACAAAAAACAATTAGCGATAAAAATACAAGAACTGAATGTTGAAAAAAATAAATCAGCAAAAGCTCTCTTAGAAAAAGACAATGCCATAAAGGAAATTTCAAATCTTAAAACTGAAATTGAGAAATTACGCACTGGGGTTCGAATAGAAGGTGCAATACAGGTAGGAGAATGTTCTACTTTTGTTTCTTTTGCTAAAAAGGTTGTTAACGAATGTGTAGATTCTGAAAAATTAGCTATTAAATATTGGAGTACATTAACAAATAAAGAACAACAAATCTTAAATGGTTTTGTTTCTAAATACCAATTGACAAAATGCAACATAGATCTAATTAAATGGAATGGTATTTTGGCAACATTGGACCTGAAGGGTTATATAAAAAATGATGAGTATATCACTTATCTAACACCTCTTTCTGATAAAGAAAAATTGCAATTTCTGAACAAGAGATTTTTTGAAGAAGTTCTACGTCCTTATGTTGGAGCTACAATCTTATTCTTAGAGCAAATAAGAACAGCTCCTAAATTAGGAGTATCTACACCATGCAATGAAAATATAGAAGGATACATCAATTCTATTTGCACGAAGTGTATTGAACAAGGCGTCCTTATAGATTACAGAAAACTATATGAAACAGTTTCTGAATATGACTCCTTAGAGATTGAAGATAACATACCCAATGCAATAAGAGATATCATCGCAAATATCGATGCAGAGGATACTCTCTTATATGTTGATAAATATGCTGTAAACCTCAAATCAGGAGAGATGCCTGAAAAGACTCGTTGCTTTATAAAGATTTAACCATGTCTGCTATCATCGCTATAATAGTATTCATATTCATTATTACCTATGTGATAAGTGAGCATGTATTAGTAGTTTCACTGCACAATATTCGAGTATTTATATCTCGAATGTGCAGTGAAATAGCTAATCTATTTAGAAAAAAACAAAAATCTTCCCAAGAATGGGAAGACGATTCCATTTCTAAAACACCCAAACCTCAGTATAGAAGTTATATGGAGGATAAAGGTAAAACACGAGAACAAATGTTACTTGCCCTAACCCAAAAATTAGAACAGGAAAACAGAGCGCTCCAGCAACAAAATTACGAATTATCTCAAAAACATAACGATAAGATTTCAGCACTTTCTAAAGATATACAAGATTGCGAAAGTCGAATCAGAATTATAAGTACAGAGAATGAAAATTACAAACAAAAGTTGAATGGACTTCAGCCAGTAGATAAATGCAGCGTGGCAATACCTTTTTGCAAAGAATATGAGCATATAATGTCCTTAACTAACAAACTTATTGGACGACTAATTATTGAATTTGAGAATTTACCAGATAAACAAAAAAAACAGTGTTATCCATTTTTTACTGATTTGCTCTACGATAGGCAAGATGAAGGGAATAATACTGTTATCAAATGGTATTCTTTATTAAGAGATTCAGCTTTAGTTTCTAAAGAATTAGCATTTGATTTAACTTCAAAATGTGACGAAAACTCTAAACTCAAATTTCTACAAAAATACGCTTTTGAAAAGTATTATCGGATGCATATTGCTTCTACGGTTTTGTTTGCTGAAAAATTAAGAATCTCTGCGACTACACAAGAAAGAAGAAAAATAATATATGATGCAATTATAGAGCTAATTGAGGACTTGCAAATATATGGAATTAGTATTGACTATATCCCAATTAATACTATTTTAAAAGATTCCGATTTTTCAAAATACGAGATTGAGAGTACGAACAGCGATGCTGATGAAGAAAATAAGGTTCTCCTTGTTAGAAAATATGCAGTAAATCGCTCTAATGTATATGCGAAATCAGAAAAAACGATACTAGTAGTTAATATTTAAAGATATGAAACGTATTGCAACTATCATCATGTTGCTGCTAGGCTGTTTGATACAACCATACGCAGTCAAAGCACAAAAAGTAAAAGATGCTTTTGTCCTTGTAGATGTTTCTGGAAGTATGAAATACTCACAGATTAACACGGAAGCTAAGCAAATTATCAATAATATGCTTCAAGGAAATCTGAATTTATCTAACTATCAGGGATGGTCACGTGTGCTTATAAAGGGATTAGACGGGAATTGTCCTCTTGTTTCTGAAAATGGCACTTCGCTTATTTCCTTAGGTGGCAAGATTTGCATTCTTCCATTTGGCAATATGAATCGAGTAAAAGATTATAAGTTTGTTGATATGGCGAACTTTGAAACATCGTTCAACTCATATTTCCCGACAATATTCAGAGACCAATGGACTTATATAACATTAGCAAAAGCGTATGCTGTTAATGTTGCATCTAGCAATCATATATCAGGTATGGTATATATGATTATTTACTCTGATGGAGCAGAAGAGAGCATGGATGGTAGTGTAGGTTATTCTGAAGAATTTAGAGGTATTGTTGATTATTTCGGGACACAGAATGACTCGTTCTGCCAAAAGAAAGGAATTATAAGGAAATCTTATGACGGCAAACAATTCGATATTGAAATCTGGACATTAGGTCCCATTCCTATGGTTGAAAAACCCGTAACGAAAACTACTTCTGTTACTAAAGAAATCGAAATAAGCAACCAACCCAATGGCAAGAGTCCTAAAGCTCCAATTGAGATTAATGTAGAGGAGTCTATCTCACTGAAGTGGAAAAGTGCAACTGGAAAAGTAAGTGTCAATATTCAAAGAAAAAATGGAAATACTTATACAAATATTCCCGTAAGCGAAAGAGATAATTACTATACAGTAGAAAAAAAAGCGAATTCTGCAACAATAACATTTTATGAACCACAAGACTATAAATTTATAGTTGCTGATAGTGAAAGCCGAGATGAACGTTATATTAAAGCTAAAAGTGATACATTATCCGCTGTCTTTCCAGTTATAATAATTATTTTATTAGCTGTTGGAGGAGTGTTCCTATGGAATCTATTATCAAAGCCAAAACACAATTCTGGATCTGGTTGGAGTGAAAATAATAACAACAGAAGTCAAGGTCATAGCAATGGTAATAGCAATGAGGATTGGTAATATTAAACATTAAAATCATATAATTATGTTCAACTATTTTTTTCACACACTGCCTCAAGAGAATGGTGACTTTCCGTTGAATGACATCGTTCCAATGCTGATTATTTGGGCAATTCTTATCCCATTCTCCTTATGGCTAATAAGACTTGCTTATAAGTCAGTAAGAAAAACTACTATGGTTTACCAAAATACAGAAGTATACCTATGTAGAGATTTGTTTTTAAGTTTAGGAGGTTTTGAATACCTCATTGTAGTTGTACTATTATCAGCAGTATATTTTGGCTTTTGGGGATATTATACACTCCCATTTTCAGCTTCATGGTTAAATTGGAGAACTTGGGTTGTAGTGTTACCTCAATTATCCTTAATTTTAACAATCATAGTATTGTTTTTTATTAGATATACTAAGTTCCGTAAACCTTACATCAAATAATTATGGCAAGATCTACTATTTTAATTGGAATTGGATCCGGTGGCTTGAGATCTATTGAAGCTGCTTGGAAATTAAGTCAGGAGGTTGTTGAAACCGAAAGACCAATTGTAGAATATATATATCTTGAAACAGATAAATCTAATAAACCTATATCGTCAGATATTGTGTTTTCTTCGCTAACATTGAATGATGCTCAAGCGACCATAAATGCTCTCGAGAATGATTTATCATGTACCTCATCATGGCTATCTGGTCAGAATATTCCGACTAATGTTTTTGCTGGTGCGGGAGGCGCTCCTGTAGTTGGTAGACTTACGATCTGGGATAGCATCAATAGGAATAGTTTTGTTACAAAACTTCAAGATGCATTAAATCGAATATGTCGTCGAAATTTGGAGAAACCATTGGTATACGTAGTGGGATCCTTTGGCGGTGGAACTGGTTCTGGTGTCTTCCTTGATATTGCATACTTAATTAGAGACACATTGTCTAATAAAGTTGAGTTACAGGGTCTATTTCTAATTCCGAATGTGGGACTGTCTGATCATGTAATTTACAGTAATACTATCTGCTGTTTGAAAGAACTAGAATATTACAATGATGTAGAGCATGAATTCCCATTTAAGTGGTCTGCAAATCCACCTAAAGGTTATGAGGCGATAAATACTCCATATGATTTGATTCAAATTATTTCAGCTGCATATAACGAGGTACTACCACCCGTTAGTTATGGTAGACTCCACGAAGAAGCAGGAATATTCCTATATCTTAATACCCTTGGTCTTTATGATGTGCGCAGAAAATCATTGGTAGATGCAGCAAGTAACTTAATAGTTGACAAATATACTACATTTGGTTTATCTGCGATACACTATCCAGAGTCAGACATAAAGGAAATCTTAGGAAATAAGTTTTCCGCAGAGATGTTGTCTCATATCATTGACAATGAACAATATTTTGACAAACGCCACGCTGACTTCAAGGAAATATCAGCCGCAACGCCACATATTGTAAATCATGTAAAACGAAGTTTTGATAATGAATTTACTAAGATACTAAGACAATGGTGCAATCAGATTAGTATAGTAGACTCAGGAAATACATATCCTGTAGAACTACATATTAAGAATCTTGCCCATATGTTAGCATCAAGTAATTATTCATATGATGAGAAACGTAAACTTCTCTATAATCTGTTCAAGGTTGGAGGTGCATACTATCAACAATTGATGAGTTTGTCTACAACTTATGCAAAAGATGAGATAATTAATTTGATTATAAAGAATATTTCATCTTGCTTAGAGGAATATAATAACATTAATATTGCCATAACAGAGTTGGATTCGATAGTATCTGTTCTAACTGACATACAGAACTTCTGGAATGTAAATGGTTATACTTCAAATTCCGCTCAATGGGAATCAAATCTAAAAAAATATATAACAAAAGAAGTATTACCTATGCCATTAACATATAAGACCTTATTTGAAAAGGAAAAAGTTTATGCGGATAGAATAACATTTATACTTCTTTACGGATTGTCAATGCATGTCTTTAGTGATAATTTGTCTAAAATTATTTCTGGAATACGAGGTGCAAATAACCAATCAACGATGGCTGTTATAACTAGTGATGGCAAACCTTTACCAACGATTTCAAAGTTGAAAGAATGGAAAGGTATAATTTCGCATGTTATTGATAATCCAAATAATGCAATGCACCTTTCATGTATCCAGGTTGAAAACTCATTAATCACAAAATTATCTGCTGCTGGCAGCAACATCGCATATATATATCCTCATGGCACACTTACTCAAACTCTGAACAAATTAGATCTGGAGTATAGGGTTGCAAATGGACAGCACAGATTTTTAGTGGATATAACTGGTAATAGTGATTTATATGCATTCTTATGTACACTTCGTTCTAATGTAACTCCAGGCGAAGTTCACGCTGAAAGAGATTTGTACTATAAAGTAGTTCCTTATTATATTAATCAAATTTCCACTGGTGAATTCTCTGTTGCCGAGGCTGTAAAGAGTGCGAATTATAATGACTTAATTAGACTTGTTGAAGGGAAGTCGTTAATTCCTCATGTTCCAGTGAATCCAACAGGCAGATACGCCACCTTTAAAGACCACGATAAGGTTCCTCATATTATCGCTGGATATGATGGCCCAGCAAATGATATAATTGGTCAAATCACCGATAAATTGGAAAATGACCTCACAATTACAGATTACAGAGTACATGATGCTGACAGGAATAAGTTCAGCCACATAGGATTGAATAATTGGCTTATATTCTACAAAGAATTTGGTCGTATGAGTGATGATAAGCCATTTAACATAATAAACGACCTGCGAGATTTTAATGACTATGCAAACTTCTATAGTGTAGGCTTACAATCTAATGGAAATAATGCGAAGTCTTATCATGAAATGCGCATGCCCTACATTGATTATACGTGTTGTCAAAAAGTTGCAAAAGACTACGAGCAAGGTGCTATCAAAAAGAAAAAGCAACTTGAATATGAGTCTTCTATTCAGTTATATAAATTTGCAACATATTGGGATATGGCCAATCCTGTTTATGCCAATAAAACCGCTGAGTTGTCAAACATACTGAAAAATGAGAGTACAAATGACAAATTCGACAGGTACTATAAAATAGCTGGACAATATATGGCCTTACACGACTATCCCACTGCGCGAGAATATTATTCTAGAGCATTAAAAATAGATGCACACGATGCAAATGCTATAGCGCAGATTCAGCAAATAGATATTATTTGTACTAATGTCAGTGCTATATGTGCAGACGGAGATAAAATTAAGCAAAACGCTGATAATCAATATGATGATTATGTGCAAGGGAATGCGATGGCAAAGCCACAATGTATTGCTACATATAATGAGGCAAAAGCAAAATACAATGAGGCTTTAATTTTATCTAACCATGATGAACGCGTTAAACATAAGATTCTTGATGTTGATCGTAGATTGTCAGCTTTAAATGTGTAATTATTAAAATCTAAATTTATGTTATTAAATATAACTCCATCTGGCAATGAATTCCAACGAAAAATGCTGTTGGAACATTCAAGTAAAATTAGAAATATCTTTTTGTTTATGCTGTTATTGATTCCTGTAGCAATTTTTATAGGGAATCGTTACGTAAAACCACAAGAAGATGCAACTGAAAATAATTATATGCGAAATGTCGCTATGATATTGGTTGAGAATGGAGAAAGCTCTGTGTCTCAGGGTACTGCATTTTTAGTGTCCAATCAAAGTGGAATCACGAATGGTTATCTATTTACTGCTAGGCATGTCATTGATCATACTCAAACGAAGCAAGTTACCCTTATGTTTCCGTATATAACCAATGAAAATGATGAACCTCTTATTACTACTGCATCCATAGTATGGACGACAGATGTGGCATTTGATGGAAATGACGTGAACACTTTACGCTATGATGTGGCTTTATTGAAATTAGATGATTTATCTGTCCTACCTGAAGATGTATCTGGTTTCTTGATTGGAACAGAAGCACAGGTAAAACAAGAAATTTCAATCTATGGATTCCCAAGCAGTGAAGGATATGCCGTGGATGGTCAAATCGCAAATACATCATTCAATGGCATCGAGGATCTCTTTACCTTAAGTTTTCAAATAGATGGTGGTGCTAGTGGTGCTCCTATATATGACGAATCTACAGGTGAAGCATTAGGTATTGCAATTGCAAGTGCCAAGCATACAGACCTGCAAAATATCTGTATATCGCTTAAACGAGCTCTTGAACTGATGGATCAATCTGGTATTAAAGGGTTATTAAGTGAATAACAAATTTAATTAATGCAGCCGCCAGATATTCGTAAGCATTCGTTAAACTACAGGTATTGAACCTTTATATACAACAATAGCGACTGTCACTATGCACCTGATAGTTGCAGTTGCTATTGTTTTGTTGAACCTATATGTTGCAGTCAGCACTGGTTGCCGGATTCCTTCCCTTGTTTTGTCAATACACTTTCCGGATGTTGCAGCTTCCATTTGTGCGGAAGAAGTTCCAATAGTTCCTCATGAGTTGCCTTTTTGTGATAGGGCATTTGGGCAATGACATCATTCAGATAATCCCTTGGATTTACATCATGTGCCTTACAGGTGGCCAGCAGGGAACAGATGACCGACATGTTAACCGCCGCCTCATGGTTGCCGCAGAAGAGGTAATTTTTCCGTCCCAGGGTAATCGGCCGGATGACATTTTCAGCCAGGTTGTTGTCCCAAAGCAGGCGCCCGTCCTCCAGACATCTCGTCATGTTGTCCCATCGGGCATAGGCATACGTGATGGCTTTCCCAATTTGGGAATTGGGGCTGTACTTGATACCTTCCGTTTCCATCCACGGTAAGCATTCGGACAAATGCACCTTTTAATGACTTACAATCAAAACAAATTGTTGTTACTAAAAGATTAGGAATTATACCATTAAATGGATGAGCAGATGTTAAAAAATACTATAATCAATCAGCACAAGACAAGAAATTGGTTGAAGTATCATCTAACTCTTTATACTATGTTAGAGAACTTACTCATTCTATTCCTTATTTAGTACCTAAAGCTGAAATCTTGTTAGCCGATATTGCCAGAGACTTTCAAACAATATCTGGGACAAATTCCAGATTGGAAGTTACGAGTATTCTTAGAACGAAAGAAGATATATCAAAACTACAAAAGGTAAATGTTAATGCGACATCCAACTCTTGTCACTGCTATGCTACAACCTTTGATATTTCATATGCTCGCTTTAAAATAGATGTGTTGCACCCTAAAACTAATGCAGAATTAAGGGATGCATTGTCGCAAGCTGTATCTAACCTGCGTAAACAAGGACGCTGCTATGTAAAATTTGAGAAAAAGCAAAAGTGCTATCATATCACTGTACGCTAAGCATTTGTCTGAATAACTTTTAAATCAAGTGTTTCAATATAGTTGAATAATAATTATGACCGACCAACAAATCGTAAACAATTTAATCATTGGCAATCACCGCACAATAAAAGATTTCTTTTTTGTGCGGTGTAAACCGATGTTGATATATATTGGACAGTATTTCTGTCAGTATAAACAAACGCCAGAGGAACTTATAGGAGAATTCTATGAGTTCCTCTCAGCCGATGATTGGCACAAGTTAAGGATATTCAAATATACCTGTTCTTTGAATTCATATGTGACAATTATTGCTTCACGCTATTTTCAACATAAGCGTGATAAGGAATTGTTGCTGTCGGATGAGAATATTGCTCTTGTTAAGAATTTACAAGATGATAGTAATGGTGATTCGTTCTTTATGGAAGACCTCAATAAGATAATTAAAAGGTTACAACCATTTGATAGATTTCTTGTTCAGCGTATTCTTATAGATGGAGAGAAGCCCGGAGATATTCTTGATGAGGCAAGAGGTGTTTTGGCAAGCTATCCCTCACTGACCACAGATGCAAAGACAGAGGAGCAATTTGCTGGATATGTTTACACTCGCTACAATAGAGTGCGTAAAGGTTTACAAAAACAAATGGTTGCAATAGGATATGGAAAATAATACAATTCAAACCAACAACTTTGAGCTACTTGGACGCGTGCTCGACAGGAACGCAACCATAGATGAGCGTAAGGATGTATTGTTTAATATGACTGATGTGCTTTTCGGAGAGTGCTTTTTGGTTGCGATGCGAGCAACAACATTGTTTAATGAGAAAATAGAGGCTTATGGTAAAGTTCAATAAAATATCAGACGAAGAGTTGGCTGCATATCTCGAAGGTATGCTTTCAGATAAAGAATCAGCAATGGTTGATGCGGCTATGGATATTGATACGCTAGAGATATTAAATGTATCCCGTAAGGCTCTTGATGAGTTTCCAACGGATAATATTAGCTCACTCCCTTCATGGGATAATGTTGCAACAGCTTCAATACGACCAATGTATGAGCCATTAGCTATGGCTGGATTCTTAGGTAATAGTAATGCTGATGAAACAGCAGACGAGGAAATAGAAGAAGATGATGAATTATGAATCGTAAAGTCGAAGAATTAAAGCAAAGTATCAATAAGTCGGTTATGATTTACATAATCGGATCTTGTTGTTTTGTATTAGTTGCTTTGGCTTCTTTATGGTTCGGATACTATGTAATCTGTTATCACAATGATCACGAATTACCACTTCAATTTACGGTTATTTCGTTGGCTGGAGGTCTGTTGCTGTGGGAAATGATAAAATCATTTCGTTTCAAGACCTCTTTACCAAAGACATTCAAACCTATAATAGAACAGGAATATCCTGCACTGTTCGCAATTATAAACGAAATTACGACATCTCTAAATCTGTCGCCTATTCGTAAAGTTTATATTTGTCCGGATGCTACTGCTGCGGTATTCATTCAGCCACAATTGCGAAATATACTTTTTGAACCAAAGAGGAATCTAGTTGTTGGTTTGGGGTTCTTAACACAGATGGATGATGATGAGATTCGAGCAATGCTCTATCACGAGTTTGGGCATTATGCTCAGGAGGAAATGAAGAATTCTATATCTGTTTATACAGTAGGACAATTCTCTCAATCATTTGTCTCCATTAAGGAAATGAAAAAAGAGAGTACATGGCAGCAGCAGTTGAAAGTACAGTTACTATTATTTACTTATTTTGTCATATGGATTTGTAATCGTATAAATAAAGCATATTCAAAACTGGCAAAACAAATGGAATATGAAGCTGATGATGTAGCGGCCAAATATGTTGGAGCTTCTACTTTACAAAGAGCATTACTTCATGCTGCTTGCATACGATATAATTACGAAGTTATTCAATGGGGATTACAACAATTGCAGCCTCAGAAAATTCAAGTAGACAACATTTACCTGGCTCTGCATTTTGTTGGTAATTATTTTCGTCCGTCACGCAGACTTTTATCTTCTGAAGTTGTAAAACGAGTTGAAAGACTCGGAAAACTTAGATATGATAAACTCCCATTACAGTCTACGTGTAAGGTGAGGGAATATGCAATGCAGATTATTCCTTCACAATCTAATCTAACATCATCTTGTTCTGCATATCAATTTGCACAATGGCTACGTGAAGGGCTTATGATTTATATGCATCAAAGAGAACTTTCCACAGCTGTATTATTGGAAATTCATCTTGATAAGAAAAAGCATAAACTACCGTGGTTTGATGCCACATATAAGATTATGCTTGATGGTAAAGAAATCGGTTCTGGTAACTTCATAAAGGGTTATACACTCAAACGAAGAACATCTCCAGGCAAGCATGTTATTACAGCATATGCTCCATCAGGAATTATTTCAACTCCTTTTGAGTTTGAAGTGGAAACTAATAAATCATATAAAATAGAAATGGATTATAAGGTCTATCTCAAGGATGGGATATATGATGTGTTTGGATATCATATATTTAGCAAGTCAACTGAAAACGAACTGAAATAAAAATTATTTTAGCTAACAAAGGTATAAATGTGATATTGGAAACAGAATATCATGCATCTGTTGGGATAACATTTGAAATTGCCTGTGGGAATGCTTTTAGGGTAAACTGTATAACCGAATATGAACATAATAAAGTCTACATTTCGACAGAAAGTAAAGATGGAATACCTCGCCCCATAATACATCCTGGTGAAGATGGTGGTTTTTGTGAGTTTCATTTAACATCTCAGAAAAGAGGAATATATACAGTCTTACATAAGCAGTTCTTCAGAGGCAGCCTTAAACGTATAAAACGATATTTAATAATAGTATTTTAAAAGGATTTGTTTTTGGCAGGATCAGTGATAGATTCTGCCTTTTTGTTACTCTAAATCTAAAAGTAGTAATATGATAAAAGAAGAATATAAAAATAAAGTACAGGGATTGATAATTGGTGATACATTAGACTACTCCGTTGAATTCATGAATTATTGTGAGATTGTTGCGAAGTATGGAGAACAACGAATCTACATATAGGAAAATCTACAGAAGGATTGGACGATGGAATCTATATCCACTGTTGGGGCAGAGTTGGACAAACAGGAACTATTGGGTTTACTTATACGTGTATCTGCTAAAAGGTAAAAGACTTTCAGCTGAGAGTATATATAAACAAGCAATTGAGAGTTTAATTTAAAGTTTTTATCAATGTCTAAAGTCTTCTAAACATCATATTTCATCTGAAACTGAAGAGAAGAAAAACTTTGTATGGCGATTTATCCCAAATGAATGTTTATAGCTTATAAATAGAGAATCAATGATATGAAACAGTTTTTATTTCTATTATTATTAACAATATCTGTGTCTGCATTTGCGCAGGATGACTACTATATTAAAAAGGCACAGAGTTATCAACGTGAGGCAGAGTATTATCAGAAGAAGGCTGACGGATATCGACGAGAGGCAGAATATTATTTGAAAAAAGCCGAAGGCCATCAGCGCGAAGCGGCATATTATACAAAACGTGGTGATATAGATCGGGCAAAGACACAAGCCCGATATGCTGAAAGTGCTTTAGATTACTACAAGACTCAGCTTCGATATGCCCAAAAAGCTGATGAAAAAGCCGCAATGTATTTAAAATGGGCAGCTAATGCTTTAGGCAAACAATAAGAAAAAGGTATAAACTAATACATTCTGAATTAATTGTAAGTTTGCTTAGTTTCTTTTGTTAAGCACAATGACTCGACAGACAATATGAATGTCTGTATCTATACAGAATTGACTGATTGGGGAAAATTGAATAATGTAAAAGTGTCTAAAAAGTCTATAGAGAACTGATAATAGTAAGTAATAAATGCGATGTCAAACAAATTAAATAATGTAGTATGAAGTGGTTATGATTATTCAGGGAAAAATATACCTTGAAAGAGGGCCTAAAGATTCTGAGGCATTCAAGCTTTATAAGGAGTTATGTTCCGATAGATTTACTAAATATCCTTTTGAGACGAAAGAATTAGGAGAAGATATGATGTTAGTAAATGAAGTCATTGCACAGTATTGGAAGCCTCGTTTTTTGTTAGACCAACGGATAAAGTGTGCATATGAGTTTATGGATCGTTGTGAGAATTTGTTGCATATTTCATTAAAGGACATTGATTGGGATACAATTCCTAGCGATGGATATTATTGTGCTAAAAACTTACGTGCATCATTTCCAATATCCATAGGCAAATTCGAGAACGGAGTCTGTTCGATTCGTTGGGAGCTTAATCCTGACGGACAATATTATATGGATGAAGATGGCTTTGGTATGACAGATGATGAGGAAATATCTGTATATGGATTCATTGACAGGCAGTTGAATGTGTTAGTGAAGTTTCGTTACATTAATGACGACTGGAAACAATTGAAAGAAATGCAGGCTGAAGCAGAGGAAATTGTAAAAAGACGGGCTCAATGATATAAATTAAAACGTTGAAGATAGAAACCGTAAGTCAATGCACTCTATATTTTGTCAAGCGACTAATATAGAGTGCATTTATTATGTGCATACTTGTTCCGCTTAGAATATAAATTGTTAAATTAAAAAACATATCAAATGAAAACAAGAGTTTTTAATCTTATCATTCTCGACGAGAGTGGTTCGATGCAAAGCATCAAGAAAGAGGCTATTGACAGTGTTAATGAAACGGTACAAACCATTCGTTCTGCTGAAAAAAAGAATGAGAATCAGGAACATTTTGTATCACTCGTAACATTCAATGATGATGTTAAGACTGTATATGATTGTGTGCCAGCTAAGGAGGTTAAAGAGTTAACATCAGAAACCTATCACCCTGATTGTTGTACTGCTTTATACGATGCTATGGGGATGTCTCTCAATGTAATTCGTTCTAAAGTTGGTGAGGATGACCGTGTCCTTGTAACAGTTGTTACCGATGGATATGAAAATGCCTCACGTGAGTACAATAGTAAAGCAATCAAGTCATTAGTGGATGAATTAAAAGGGAAAGGATGGGTGTTTGCTTATATCGGAGCCAATCAGGATGTGGAAAAAGTGGCAGCCTCTATTTCTATAACCAATACCATATCTTTCCAAACTACGTCTGCCGGGACTCAGATAATGACAGACCGAGTAAATAGAAGCCGTGAGCGTCTTTATTGTTGCATGGCGAAACCGGATTTTAGTGCAGAGAAAGCAAATGAACATTTCTTTGACGATGAAGCCATAAAATAGTTCATATTAAATGTCCAATATTATGCAAAAGATTTTTTTTATACTATGTTGTGCCTTAGTATTGTTATGTAGTACATCGTGTGAGGAACATATGGATATTGAGCATTGCCCTATATCTCAAGATGTAAATGTCCCTAATCCTAAAATTGAAAAACTCATTCAGCAAGCAAGACTGGGAGAGATTGAAGCTTATGATGCTCTGGCTGTTTGCTACCGTAATGGGGATGGTGTTAAGCAAAGTGTTTTCAATATGATGACTATGTATGCACTTTCCTGCAAGAAGAGTGGTAAAAATATAAAAAATATAATCAAGTCTTTGGACGAGAATCATCTTTTGCGCTTATTGATAGATATGTTGGATCATGCCCGTGTTAAAGATATACCTCAGGAGACTGTGGCCAAATTAAGGAATGTATCTCCAGCAGATGCTATGATTTATGATGCTATTTATGCTTTTGAATGTAAAAATGATACACTTGCTTCACAACAATTACTGAAAGAGGCGGCAGCAAAAGGAAGTGATATGGCTTGCATTTTACAAATTTTCCTGTATGAAGAATTGGATAATCAGGAACTATACGAGCAAAGTCTCCATAAATATGCAGATAGATTTCCTGTGCTATATGTCAAATTGGGAGAATTAAGTATGCGTGATGATAGTGAAGGGCATTGGGAACAAGCTGTCAAATATTATACTCTTGCTGATAATAATGGAATGTTAACCGAGGAAGGAGCACTAGCCCTGTCTTCAGTTTATCGTATGCTTGAGAAAGAAGGTAAAATGAAATGCGACCCAAAAGAGATGGTTCGACTTGAAGCCTTGGCAAATCATAAATGGAAATAATAAATAACATTGAATCATGAAAAAAGTAACATTTAAAGAGTATTTTGCTACGTTGCTTGGCGGTCTCTGGCAGGCAATACTGTGGGTGATTGGACTATTCGGATATAAAGACGAAAGTTCATTCGGGAAAGTTGTGAAACGTATTTTTGCTTCGTGTGCAACAATTCTGTTGATATTGTTCACAGGCTGTGTATTATATGCCTTTGCAACGGAAGTTGTATATGATGAGTGGCTCAGACCACATATAAATGATAAGGTTTGGAATGAGAAACACATCAGTAATCACATCGTGTTCCAACAGATGTATTACTCGGACAAAGGTAGAGTATATGATAAAAATAAAAGAATTGTGCTGCTCAATGATGTTGATTGGGTGGTGACCTCCAGTGACAAGGACTCTCTTGCTGTTTTTGCAAGAAACGGCAAGCGTGGATACATCAACCGTTTTACTGGAGAGATTGCCATTCCAGAGAACTATACTAGGGCATGGGTGTTTTCTGAAAGTTTGGCTGCTGTAGAGAAAAATGGTGAACTGTTATTCATTGATCATTCCGGCAGGGTTGTTATTGACAAGGATTTCCAGGTACATTTTGATGGTCCGAAATACGCATTCAAAAACGGATATTGTATGATAAAGAATCCTGTTGACGGTAAAATGGGATTGATTGACCGGACTGGTCGTTGGGCCATAAATGCAGAATATGACAATCTGTTCAACAACGAAGGATTCTGGCAAGTTGAAAAAGACGGATGTGTCGGATTATACACAGCAGATCTTGATTTGCTCTTCCCTGTTGAGAATACGGCAATTAATGTATATGATGACTATATTGAAGTACGCCATGCTGACCATATCGCCCGTCGATATGACCACGATGGCAATATGATAGTCAATTTCGTAATTGACGAGGTGAATAACCTGCAATATGAGACAACGGAACTTCGTAATGACATGGAATCTGTTGATGGTGAATATACAGACAATAAAATTTATGGCATAGCGGATTGTCAGCGATATCTGGTTCGAAGTGGAAATTACAGCACTCCGGATTACTATGGACTGTTGAACCGAGATGGCAGGATTGTAACTCCACCTATCTACACATCAATCGAGGCCATCGGCAAAAACCTGTATCTGTGTCAGCCGGACGGAGTAATTGTAAGCAATAAGGGAGAAATCGTGAAATAATTCTACTGAAATTTATGTAATATTATCAATACGAGGACTACTTTTCAATTGGAGTTGTCCTCGTATTTTATAAAAAGATTTTGTAGCCAAATTATATTAAACTCAGTAGATCAGTACCGCATCCTGTATTTCCACCTCTGCGGGCAGACGGGAAAGCAGGAGTTCCGCCATTGCCCCGTTCTGCGGAATCAGTGCCGGGAAATCCGTTCTGCCCGGCTTATATATCTCAGTCGCTACATTATACAAGTCCCAGGCGGTGATCTGTCCCTTTTCGCGGATCAGTTTCAGCACCTCTTCCGTGAAGATGGAAATCTGGCTCTGGTTCAGCGGGTAGGTTTCCACGGAGGATGACAGGTTCCTGTCTGAACTGTCATGGGAGACACGCAATGCTGTCAGCAGCCCGATATACATATATACTTCCTCCAGTAAGACGATTCTGCGTTTCAGCCGCTGAATCCTTGCAATGTCCTCGTTCATGTTCACCTCGAAGTTGGCCAGCCATCCGTCAACCGTCTCGAATACCCCTTCCGTTGTCACCTTGTTCTTTCCGTAATTGCAGATGCTTCTTTCCGGTGACAGGATACACTGGTTATGGCATACTTTCACGCACGGGCCTATGGCCGCTTGTATGCCGTCCTGATGGTAGGCGACGACCAGCGTAGTCGTCAGCTCGTCCGTTTCCCAGTCCTTGATACGGATGGTCGCGAAGATGCGTCGGAGGATGTGGGCTTCCACGGCCTTTTCCCCGTGTGTCTGTTCCACCTGCGGGAGAATGCTCACTCCCGGCTGTGTCTTGTTCCTGTTCTGAGCAGCGAAGATTTCCTCTACCTCGTAATCTAGGTTGTACTTCTCGCAAATGTCCATCATACGCTGCAGGACCTGGTAGTGATAGATGCCCTGGACAGGCTTGCCGTAGATATCATTCTCCTTGTAGGTACGCTGGAGAGTCTCGAAGTTCATTACTTCGATTCCGTTGTTCTGAAAATCAAACTGCTGTTGTTTTTCCAATACTGCCATTGCTTCCATAATCTTGAATTTTATAAAGTTAATACTATGATTGTCTATTTTTTTTAGGTATGTATTTGCCATCCGTGGAACGGTTCAAGTGTCACGGCAAAGGATTGGTCCGGTATTCCGTGATAGAGCAGACCGCCCACGATGCCGATGCTTCCGTCGGGATAGCGTTGCGTGAAGCCGAACGAGTACGGGGCATGATCATAATAGAGCGAGATTTCGCTTGGATGGTCTGGATTCTCCTCCCATTTTTTCAGTCTGTCCAGACAGTTCTGGAGTGAGGTGTCACCGATGGATTCGGCGTAACGCTTTACATTCTGGAAATGTTCTTCATTCAGGATTTTCATGACTCATTGTATTTTATCTGTTAAACACGTCCGGCTTCGGGAGCCGGTATTTTTTATTTTTCGCCTGCCTGACTGTCCCGTGACCGTACCCGCAAGGTTTGGCGAAAGAAAATACCGCAGCCACCGGCGAGGATGATTTTCTTTCAGCCAACCCCATAGGGGCCTGACCTTGTCCGGGTACGTTGGACACGGGACTACCTTTGCTGGAGGAAAATAAAATATACAGGTTGTGTGGCGTCGTATTTTCTTGCAGCTATGTCGGTGAGAAACCTATTGATTTGTTCGTCTTTGACAAAGGAATGGTGTACTTTTGCAAATCCTAATTTGAAAAATCATGGAAGAATATATAAAGAAAGCTGCGGATGCTTTCCTTGTGGAGCGTCCGTATGGTATGCGTGTGGATTACAGTAAGCAGGGATACGTGCTGTTCAACCGTAACCTCAATGTGTTGGGCAATGGGGAACATGCCCGCCTGGAGGAACTGCCTCTGGAAGAGTTTGATGTGGACGAGATTCCCCTGGAAGGTGAAATCATAAAGGAACATGCGGGTTTTACAGACGTGTTTTTCTATTCGGATTGTACCAATCCCTATGCAGGGTATGTGCTGGATCTGAAGAAGCTCAAGGTCTATAACCAGTTTATCTATCCCTTGGCGATGGTACTGAACAGGAAGCTGTAAAATTCAGATAATAGCGGTAACAGTTGCATAGGATGGCTGTTACCGCTTTGGATTTTATTGGCTGATTTCATTTCCGGCAAGGAAATCAAGATAGTCGGCTACAGCCTTATGGCATCCGGTGAAGTCGGGAGTACGGCGGCCTTTGCATTTTCGGAAACTGACGGTTCCGTTCCTGTCGATTGCTGCCACATGCCTGTTGAATGTCCCTTTGGTTCTGATATGGATGTCAAAGCCGTCCCTTCCGGTGATTTCAAGAAACATTTCTGCTGTTATTTTCTCACCGTTCAGGAATTTCCGCTTGTTCTCGTCAAGCAGCTGTTGCCATCGGGTTTCTTTCTCCTTTCTTTCCAGTTCTTCTTTTCTTTTCCGTTCCAGCCGCTTTTCTTCCTGCCTTTTTGCATATTCCTCACGGGCCTGTATCAAAGGGGTGGAGTCAAGACCGAGGGCATTGAATACATGGACAGACAAGAGGGGGATGATTTTTCCATCCTCCGCATCCTTCAGGGTGTTTTCAATCCAGTTCTTGCAATAGGTCGCCGCTTCTTCCCGGTGCCCCTCCTTGTCAAGGGTTCTGCGTGAATACTGTCCGCAGGAGAAATGGACATCACCTATTTTGCAGATTACATGGAAACAGTCTTCACTTTCGTTTCCGTATTCGTTTTTTCTTGCCAGCGAGATGAATACATTCTCCGCATACGGCTCAAGTTCCATGTATGGGGCAACGATGGTGTTGCCGTCAAACTTGTATTTCAATACTTTTGTTTTCATATTTCTATTCTGTTTTTCTGTCGGTACATATTTCATCTATTATCTCATTCTCTTTTTTCTCACCTTTGAGGAAGGCGAACAGCCGCCGGAAAAAGAACGGGGCTTGGTCTGTCCCCAGCTGTGAGCTTTCCCCGTTCCGGGTGGCGCATATTGCAAACCGTCCCAGTCCGAGACTGTCCTGCGGAGATACGATATGGAATGACAGGTTTTCCGTACCGTTGATATGAAGTCCGCCACGGTAGGTGTAGAAAGTCTTTGCGGCTCTACTGTCCGTATCAATGTCCACCCGGCTGTAGCCTGTTTTTTCCAGCTGCTCAATTATTTCTCGGACGGATATTTCCATGTCGGTACAACAGTTCGTCCAGTCCATGTTTGCCAGCACCGCCTCATAACGGTCATAAACCGTGTTGAACTGATCCTGATATTCTTCAAGGAATTCGCCCTCGTCATCGCACATGTCCTCAAGTGGAAGACCGTTCTCTTTTACAAGGGCGATATCCGCCAGTCCGCATACCGTTTCGATAAGCAGTGACCGTTCCATATCCCCGTTTTTCCCTATCCCGAATATTTTCATCCGGCAATACCGGAACATGGCAACCCGTGCCGACATGTCAAGGTCATTCCATACATCGGTACCTTCCTGTACATATAGTTTTTTTCTGATTTCTTCCGGCAACGAGTACCACCATTTGTTCAATTTTTCCGTATCCATAAATTTTGATTTAAGTTGTTTTCAAATTCTGTCTTGATTGCCATGTGCGGTATGCCGTGGCATATTCCTGTCTTTCCCGTTCCAGACTGCTTTCCGTTTCCGGGGTATATCCGAGCAGACGTATGTATCCGCCGTTGCAGCCTGTCAGTTCACAGCGCATTCCGGCTGCCTCCAGTTTCCCGATGCGTTTCTGTGCCGTCTTCGCGCTTGAATATTCCTTGGGCCAGAAATAATGTTCGCCCTGTGAGCCGTAAAAGTCTTCCCCGAGTATCATTTCCCCGATATGCTTCCGGCTCTCGATGAAACCGAAACGCGCCTTGCCCAGTGCCTGACGCATTGCCTTGTGTGCCGCTCCTTCGGGATGCCTGAACACTTCAGGACTGTCTTTTCCCGTAATCTTCGGCAGTTCCATCCGGTACGGCTGTCTGTAGCTGCCGATTCCGAGTGTGAGATAGAAGTTGGTGTGGAAATAGTCAGTCATGGGGTCGCTTTCATCGAAATTGTATGACATCACAAAATCCCTGACGTTTGTCATCACCTCCTTGGCCCGGTCGGTCAGGCTGTCCGATGCCTGGATGTTGTAGTGGTTGATGTCTCCCTGTACCTTTCCGGACTCTCCGGTGAAAGCCTCGAAGTCTGCTTTCATCAGCCGGATATGGATTGAGCTGTATCCGTCCCTGCGGACAGAGAAGGTGTATCTCGGATAGGTCTCCTTGAGCCATGCCCTGACCAGTTCCGTGATTTCCGGCGCGGACTGTCCGTTGTAGTTGCGTCCTTTCCAGCGGTATTCATTGTACACGTACTCGGTGTATTCCCTTGCGGTGGCATCCTGAAAGTCGTGTTCGTAGCCTGTCGGGGTTGTGGAAACGCAGGGCTTGTCTTTCCAGACCTCGAACAATTTTCCGAATTCGGTGTTCACCTGCTGCATGAGGGCAGTGTCACCACCCTTGTCCGGGTGGTGAAGCATTGCCAGACGGCGGTATTCCTTTTTCAGGTCCGCCAGAGAGTGTATGTTTTGAAAATAAGTCATGTCTGTATCCGTTAAAGTCCCGCGAGACGGTTGATGAAATATATCTGCCAGTCCAGGTCAAGCCCGAGGTTGCTGCACGCGATTTCGAAGTCTTCGCTTCTCAGGTCGTTGTCCTCTTGAAGTTCCTGCAGGTTTCTTATCTCGTCGTCCAGGTATTCCTGTGCCTCTTCCTTGCCACAACTGCATGAGTTGCAGATCAGGTCAATGATATTCCGTGCCATATCTGTTGTCTTTAATTGTTTGTCAGGTATATGTTCCTCTTCTCGTCATAGTTTTTGCCGTTCCACCATTCGTCGGCGGCCTCGGAGAATGTCTGCCCGGAATTGGCTGAAGGGAAATCGGATGTCTTGAATCCGGTCAGGTATTCAAGGTTATCGGTATTGTTGGATTTCCACCATTCCTGCATCTTTTCCAGAAAGGATTGCTTGGAGCAGGTCTCCACATTGTCCTCACACCGGGAACACCAAATGTCATCGTCCACGTCACTGTGGTATTCGTTCGTGTTGACATCCACCCATGCCTGAATCTCAATCTCTGTTGAACCGCAGTCACTGCACACTTTGATTTTTGAATCGTCCGGGTGTTTGCGCCTGGCCTTGCCGTCATACAGGCTGACGGCCCGTTCCACCAGTTTTTCCCTGTAGCGGTCCGTCAGTTCCGCATAGAACCGTTCGGAGGCTCCGAATACACCCTTGTCCGTCATCAGACTCCATTTTTCACAAAAATGTGGGTACATTTCCTTGAAGACTGTCCTGCACTCTTCCTCGCACCAGGTATTCCACATGTAGTAGAAGTAGCTGGACACTGCATTTTCCGCTTGATATTTCATACTGTTGTTTCTATTTGAGGTTATACATTTTTGCAAAATGGCTGTTCACTTCAGGAATCCTTTTCTTGTAATAGGGCTGGTTGTCCCTGCACCAGTCCGCCAGTTCCTGTTTGTTTCTGAACGGTTCCCTCCAGCTTTGCCCGCTCATGATCATTTCCACCTGCGGGGCCAGCTCCCTGATGAACGCTCCGACAGTCCATCCTTCCCAGACGTGTCTGTCCATATTGATTTTTGTTGCCATATTTTCTTTTGTTTCAAGAGTTTGTGTTTGTATTTTCAAGTTGAAGCCTGACAGCTTCGTACATTTGATTGAGCCAATCAATGTTGCTGGCTCCGAGTTCGAAAGGACCCTGACAGAGAACATCTTCCATACTGTCCTTTATTGTTGCCAACACGGTAATGAACTTGTCAGTAACCTCAATTCCTGTAACATAACACTCGTATGGGTCTCCATTATCGTCAAACCAGATAATCCATACGGGGTCTTCTTCGTTATCGGTAAACGTGATTTCTTTCAGTCCGTGCGTATCAAGCAGCTCCCTGATGGCTTTGATTATGTCCTTACGCAGTTCTTCAATCCTGTCGCTGAAACACATGGACGTGTATCTGACCTTGCCTTTGCCACCCCGTTCCCTGAAAGAAAGGATCTGCATGTCGGGGTGACAGCCGAATCTCCAGTCTGTCACCTCGTCATCATCGCGGGTAGTGTGGATGTTTCCGCCCAATACCAGACCGCAGTCTTCCGTTACTATTCTTTCCGCCTCGTCGCGGTCTTCCGCAACGACCTTGTAGGTACCCTCGAAGGTGTACCTTACTCTTACATCGTACTTTGCCATAATTCCTATGATTTGGTTAATGATTTCTGTTGTTGATTCTTATTCCTGGTTCTCGAACGATTCCGGTGACAACCGGTACAGTTCAGCCAGGTTCAGCCTTGCCATCGGGTATTCCACCCATCCGCATTTGCGTCTGTATCCCGTATCTTCTGCAAGGCTGTTCCTTATAAGGAATTCCATCGCTTCCGGATTGTTGTTTATGTCAATGAATGCCTGGTCGGGAATCCCGAATGCCGGGGAGTCTTCCAGATTGACGGTAAGTACCGTGTATAGTTCCCCGTTGTCCGGTGATTCCAGACTCAGAACCGGCCATCCGTTCGGGTAGAAGCCGGTGACAAGCCTGAATTCCTTTCCATGGTACCGGAATGTCCTTTCAGACCGGTTTTTCCCGGATTCCTGACTTTAAGTGACCATACTTGATTTATGAAGCGACAAGACCTATCTTTTCTCCGAAGAAGGAATCGCATACCCCGTACACATGCTTGATGGAGCATTCATATTTTGAGTTCTCGCTGTCAAGACGGAAGCGGAATCCGTGATAGTCCCTGACTTCCAGTTTCAGTCTGACATCTTTCAGGAGTTCCATTTCCAGGAGACTTCCACCGCCGTACATGGAGCTGAAGATGCCGCAGCAGTTGCCTTTGGGAATAATGACTTCCCCAAGCGAGAATCCGGCATCATAAAGTTCCTGCAGGCTTACCTTGCCGATATAGGTCAGCAGGTTGGCACCGCAGCAGGAGTTGATGAGTTCATGGTAGAACTGTTCATAGGATACCTGTTCCTTGCCGTCCCTGTATTTTTTGTCGGGGAACCGGCCATATACCGTGTAGCCTTTCTCCACCAGCATTTTCTTCACTTTGGCTGGATTGAGGTTCAGCGCGTCTATCATATCCCCGAAATAGGATTCCTTGTACCGGTATCCTTCCTGCGATTCCAGCCAGTTGGAATTGATGCAGTCGTAGTTTGACAGCATCTCGACACGCACGGGGATGTCATCCGTGTTTTTGAGAAGTTCTTTCAGCGTGTCAGAGTCGTTTCTGTCATAGATTTCTTCCCTGATTTCGTCTTCGTGTTCTTGAAAGAACTTGTCCACTTCCTCTTCCCCGAAATCATGGAAACGGATACATTCATCCTTCAGCTTTGAGACGATTTCACGGACAGCTTCCCATTCGGCGTCACCGTACCATTCGTCCACTTTCTCCCACAGACTTTCACAGCTCCTTTCTTCCAGACACTTCTGGATGGTGTCACGGCAGTTGTCGAGATTGTCGTTGTAGTCCACCCATACCAGCGTGTAGGACTTGTCCATGAGCGATTTCACGAATTCCATTGTCAGTCTTTCCTGGTCTTCCATTTCTGTTACCTGTGTACGGCAGGATTCTGTTTCCCGTACATGTCGTTTATAAATGAGAAGAGCGACCTTTCGGCCGCTCCCTTGTCATCCGTTCTCTTCCTTGAGCCTTTCATATTTCTCTGTTTCCATTTCCGTCTCGCCGTCGAAGTGGAAATGTGCCATATGACCGTATCCGGTTTTAGGCTCACCGCCGCATTTGTGCAGTGCGGTGTCTATTTCCCAGTCGGTATCACCGATGCCGAGGGATATGTATGTCCCTCTGAGCATACACCCGGCCAGCCTCAGTGCGGCATCCTTCCTTTTTTCCCGGAGGAGCCTGTCAAATGCCGCGAGCGCGATTTCCCGGTTGGGTATTTTTATCGTAGTTTCCATATCGTTTCATTTTCAGTTTGCCGTTTCCTTGTCTTTCCCGCTGTCTTTTGCTGCCAGGACACCGAAAGGCAGATCGAGTATCCTGTGGTTAAAACATAGCGTTGAATTGTAGTCCGTGCGTTGCCAGAGGGTAAAATGGTCTCCGGCGAACGACCATCTGAAATAGCCTGACAGTGAGCCGAACTGCGGATTGACATTCCTGCTTATGAGGAAGCGGTTCACGTCCACGATGTGTCCCGCCGTCAGTAGTATGTTCAGTATTTCCACGAATGCCAGCTGCGAGTATGGGTCGATAGGCATTACAGGTCCTTTGAAGTTGATTTCCATATCTTTTGTCTTTTAGTCATAATTGTCATCAAATATTTCGTAACGGAATGGAAGCATGTCGCAGTAGTAGCTTGATACGCCCGTGTATATCAGGGCATCTTCTCCCGTGTCCGCGTCTTCTTCCGTTTCCGTGACGGTATCCCCGTACAGGTCATGGTAGTGTGATACCATCATGTGCGGGTCATCCGTGGTGATGTCATATCCGTAACTTCTGCTCCAGCTTATGAAAAACTCCGTTTCTTCCTCTTCGAGCCTTTCAAGGGCATCCCTGATCTCGAAGAAGTTGGGACAGAGCCATTCACGGCTGATCAGTGTGTCCGGAATGTTTTCCCATTTCGGGTACCGGTATTCCGGTTCCTTTTCCCCGGGGAACAGGTCGGAACAGGCACTCAGGAACTCGCCCATGTCGCTGTAGTCGGACAGGTGCAGCCAGTAGTCCCTGTAATCCTTTATGTCAATGAGATGCTGTGTGGTCACGGCAATCTCTGCATTGTTCAGATCCATATTACTTGTCTTTTATGTATGTGGATGCCGGGGATTCCATTCCACCGACCTCGACAAGGTGCCGTGTCCCGGCTGTGCAGGGTTTTTCGGGAAAATACCGCAGCTCCGCGAGGATGATTTTCCTGAAAACCGCCTGCGGCCTGACCTTGCTCAGCCGATGGGGACGCGGCTTACCTTTGTCGGTGGGAATGGAACTCCCGGTCTTCTTCATACGGTTCATATTTATTCTGTTATGCGCTGGCTTCCCCAGCTGATGTGTATTTTGCCTTCACTGTCCTGCGTGCGGATGAGCAGGCTGTCGATGACAGACATTGTGATGTCGAACTCCTCGAAGATTTCTGACTGTTCCTTGACCTCACCGGTCTTGATGAATTCGTTCAGACGCTCCTTGGTCAGTACCAGTGCCATCAGGTTCTGTTCGACCGAATCTTCGTAGGTGACGTAGTGGACATCCTTCATTTCTTTGGAATTGAGACGGATGAAACGGAAGTAGAACTGTTCCATACGGGGGATGTTCCACTGCAGGGATTCCAGTATCACGTCGTTGCAGGTAGGTATGTTCACGGAGCTGCTCAGGCTCTGCTGTGTGCATATCAGGATGCCGTTGATGGTGGAGTCGAATTCGGTCACGATGCTCTGCCGTTTCTTGAAGGCTACATCTCCCTTGACCACAAATACAGGTCTGTCGGGAAAATGTTCCCGGATATAGCTCTCGTAGAGGTCGAAGGCCGCCAATGTGGTACATCCGATGGCAACCTTACCCGGTATTGTCCTTATGAGCCTTTCAATATAGCGGGTCTTGGAAGGATAACTGTCACCGTAGTATCCCTCTATCAGGTGAGGTACCGAACAGGCTTTGATAAGCAGCTTGATCTGCCTCATGAGTCTCAGTCCTGCATCCTTTTTCGTGTCTCCCGTGCTGTTGTAGTACAGCTCACAGATGCGGCAGAATTCCTCGATGATGACACGGTATACCTCGTGTTCTCCTTCCGAGGGACGGACGGTATGTGTCCGTATCCGGTATTTCTCTCCTGCGAAGTCCCTGAATTTACGCGTGATGACCGTCTTGCCGATAAGTTCGGAGAGTTCGTCCTTGTTGTACACGTCCTGGTTCTGTTTCTCGATGCCGAATACAGTGGCTTTCCCCGGACAGTGGCAGGCACGGAAAAGGACATGCCCCCTGAAGGCGGGGAACGGTGTTCCGTAATCCGGGTTGTTCTCTTCCTCTATCTCGTGGTCCCTGTTTTCGTGGTAGACCTGCGGGCTCCAGCATATCATGTTTACGGAGTTGTTGTAGAGTAGTTCGAACTGGCTGTACAGTTCCGCGATGTTGTTGCGGGTGGTTGTTCCCGTGTCGAGGATCTTGTACCTGAGCCTCCTGAATATGCACAGGATGTTTCTTGTACGCTGCGATGTGGGATTGGTGATTTCGTCCGACTCGTCGAAGACAAGGCACAGCTTGCCGGAAGTGCGTTTCACGAAACGCATCAGTCCTCTTTTCAGTTTCCGGAGCATGGAGGTGGAGACGACAAGGAATGTCCCTTCCGGTATGTTGTTGAGGTCGCCGGCGGTCTGTATTGTACGGAAGCGTTCCTTGTTTATGGTAAGGAACGGTATCCAGGTCATGTTGGTGGCGATGGCCGGGGCAAGTATGATGACGTTCTTTGCCTTTCTGAACTTGAGCAGGTATTTCGCCCTGTGATAGACGGCGGCGGTCTTGCCTGAACCCTGCTGCCAGTTCAGCAGGGCGTAGCGTTTCTGCAACACGAGGTTCAGGTCGTGTTTCTGCAAGTCCGTGAATTCGCAGACTTCACCGTCCTTGTTGATGAATGTGGTGCGGTCCAGGTATTCCTTCAGGCCGGCATCTTCCCGCATTTCCGCAAACTGGAGATTCTGGGTCTCGTATTGCCTCTGTTTGCGCCGTATCAGTTTACTGGCGGCACGGATCTGCCGCATGTTCTTTTCTGTGACGTTTTCCGGCATCGGGAGTTCGGCCCTTCCAAGTATGAGGTCGTTGATGCCTGCGGCCTTGTGCGTGATCTTGTCAAGCAGACGCGGGGCATATTGCTTCAGCTTGAAGCCGTAGGATGTCTTCACCAATGCCACTTCCTTGCGCTGCACCACGTTCTGCGAGGTGATGTACCTGCGGATGATGCCGAGAACCTTGCCGGTGGTCAGCTTCTTGCGTTCCCATTCCTTTATCTGTTCCCGGGTGGCATTTTCCGGCGGTTTCTGGTTGCGGAATTTGGACACCAGCGCCTCCGCCTTTTCGACATGCCTGTTCAGCACGGCATGGGCTTTCAGCTCGTACATGTATTTGGCGAGCCTGTACTCGAACTGTTCCAGCTCTTCTTTGTCTATATGGTTGCATTCCCGCATCAGCTGGAGGCGCAGCCGGTGTTTCATTTTCCGCACTTCGGCTATGCGTTTCTTCAGCTCATCCATGCTGACAAACTCTTCCGCGTTGTAGGGCTGCATTTCAATATGGAGGGAACGGCGGAGGAATACCATGATTTTTGTTGCGAAATTCTGCACGCCCACCGTAGAGAAGGCTGAATGTTCCAGCCTGGTCTGGCCGATGAAGGAGAAATTCGAGTTGATTTTCGCCACGCGTGTCTTTTCCCAGAACTCGTTCTGCATGAAGGAGAGAGGGACGATGACCATCAGGATTCCGGCAGGGTTGAGCACGTCATAGGCCTTGTCCATGTAGAATTCCTGCGACAGCCTGTAATCAAATTTCAGGTTGAAGGGCGGATTTCCGACAATGATGTCGAAACGCTGTTCGGGATTGTACAGCTGTATGTCGCATTTCTCGATATGAGCTTCCGGGTAGAGGTATCTGGCAACGGCCACCGCCTTGCCGTCAATGTCGAATCCGTAGGCATTGTGCAGGTTGGGCAGATGGTTGAAGAAGTTGCCCATGCCGCAGCACATGTCAAGCACCATTTCCGCCGATGTCGGAGAAAGGGTCTCCACCATTCTTCGGCATATGTCGTGCGGGGTGAAGAACTGTCCCATCTCGAATTCCTTCTTGGCCTCGGCGTATTCATGGTAGCTGGTGAAATCCGACTGCCTGAGGTTGTGCAGTCCTCCGATTCCCGTGTAGCAGTTGTAGATGCTTTCCTTCGGAACGAGGTCCTTGCCGGAGTCTATGGCGAAAAGGATTTTCTCGTTGATCTCGGCACGCCTGTCCTGAGGAATCTGTTGGGGTATGATGGCATACATGTCTTTTCTTTTTTAATGGTTGGAAACGAAGACACCCCGCAAGGATGTCTTACGGGGTGTCTGAATAAGTATTTCATGAATCACTCTTCTCTGAGTGTGATTTCATCCAGCCGCAGCCTTCTGTAGCAGTTCTCTGCGGCCCGGCTGTCCTTGAAGCGTACGTCGATGCGTCCGTTCTTGTAGAACTTGATCTGTTCTGCGTTGCTCAGGGTGAGGTTGTACCATTCGGTTATATCCACATCGCGTCTGTCAAGGCCGATGACCATACCGCTTGAACCGTTTATCACGTCATCTGCTCCGTATGCGATACCTTCGCAGAAAATGTCCACTTTCCTTCCGCAGTCATACGAGAACTCGTATTCCCGGTGGTATTCCAGATGGATGCTGTCCCAGGATACGATGTCAGGGAAAGTTATCTTGTCCTTTTTCAGTTCGGGCTTCACCTTGCTCCAGCGGGAAGGCTGTACCGTTTTCAGGAAACGGGCCAGCAGTTCTTCCTCTGCGGTCTCACGGAAACTTTTTCCGCCGAGGTGTTCAATGACCATGTCCACGTAAGTCTGGTAGACCGGACGGAATCCCATGCGCATGGCCTTCTCGTCGATTACAGGAATGGGGACATCTACATTGTAGGTCCTGTTGAAATAGGAAATGATGCGACTCGCGAAATTCGCGTTGGCATTGCAGTTGTTGTCCGCAAGCTCGTTGATGAGGTCAAACGGTTTGAATTCGTTGTGGGTATAGTCATCCTCCCCGCTGTTGTTGAAATAGAAATTCCGTATGGAGACCTTACCGTTATCCTCATACTTGAAGCTCTTGATTTCCCGATACCGTTCCGCTTCTTCCTTGAAGATGTCATACCATCGGTCGATACGGTCAAGTGTCCTGTAGAGCTGGTCCTGCTGTAGCTGGCAATACTGCCGGTCCTGTTCTGTAATTTTGTCCTCGTTCCTTACTTGCACGTTCAGGATACCTGTAAGCAGGTCAGTGTGGCTGCCTGCTGTTCTTGTTGCTGTTGTCTGCATAACTGTATTGTTTTAGAGATTGTCAATTTCGGGTTTGATACGGTAACAGTAGGTGATGTGGCTGTCCATGTCCTTGACCAGCTTGACCTGTTCGGGATGGAAGTTGAGACGCCGTTCCATGGCCGGGGCATCTATCTTGTCCCATTCGTGCTGCGGTAGGAACCGGTTTTCATGTCGGAAACACCAGAGTACGATCTGGTTTTCCCAGTTGCCCTTGAACACAGTCCCTTCATAGTCCTTCAGGAACTGCCGGAAGTTCTCTTCGGTCCTGAAAGCTATGTCGTAGCCCTGGTACAGGTTGCGTGCGTCCGGACCCGTGTCCTTGGTCAAATAATATTGTCTCCATGTTTCCGTGGTGAAATCACCGTAGAGCGGATCAGGTTCGGAATAGGACCATAACGGTACTTTTGCCGTGAATGTGACGGCACCGTTGGCACACGCTCCGCAGTTTCCCCAGTCCTTGAATGCACCTTCCGTCCATCTGACGAATTTCAATTGCTTGGGGTCAATATGGTGGAAGGCCCCTCCGCTGACGCTCAGCCGGATATTGGCGTCCTGCTCCCATACAAAGGGAATATAAGGTTCTTCACAGATGGAAATCCGACCGCTCTCTTCATCATTGTTTTCAATAAGGGCATTGCTGTAATATTTCCCGTATCTGTCCACATAGATGAGTCTGTCACCTATCTGTGGAGTCTTTTCCGAGCGTGTCCTTTCTATCAGTTCCACATAGCCGTTGGCCATATCCACGTCCTGCTGTGTCAGCCAGTGTTCATGATCGTACAGAATGTTCAGTGGCTTGAGTGTTTCCACCGTGTACTTGTTCTTTGTTGCCTGTAACATAACATTTGATTTTTTGTTAGTCCGGCTTCTGGGGCCGGAGTTCCCATAACTACAGGCTTTAAAAGGTCGTGTTCCGTACATGCAAGGCTTCGGGAAAAAATACCGCAAGCCCTCCGGGGCGAGGATGATTTTTTCCACGAACCCGAAGGGCTTGGCCTTGCTTGTACGGGAAGAACACGAATTACCTTTGCCTGTGGTTATGGGGACTCGGCTACGGTATGCTCGTTTTTCCCGATATGTTTTTATTCCGTAAGATTGCAGCCGTTTATATGGCCTTTTCAGAAAGAAATGTTATCTTTGCAAGTGAGATAAAGAGTTATTTGAAAGCATGAGAAATATGGCGGTTCGGAACAGTCTGGCTTTTTCTTATCCATTGCCCGTTCTCGTGCGAGTTTTATCCAATCTGTTGATAGTCAAATAAAACCTACCTGATTACAACAAATATAAAGATATTATTTCTATTTTTGTGGACTCTAACTCCAAGAACAACAAATATGAAAAAAGTAATACTCCTTGCATGCCTATGCTGTACACTCTTCTCTTGCGAAGATGTGGAGAAGAAGGCCGGTGAAAAACTACAAGCTGCCCGCGAAGCGTTTGAACTCGGCAACTACAATGAAGCGAAGATTCTGATTGACAGCATCAAGATGCTCTATCCCAAAGCGTTTGAAACTCGCCGTGCAGGCATCGGCCTGATGCAGGAAGTGGAACTGAAAGAGCAGGAAAAGAGCCTGGTCTATCTGGACAGTATGCTTCAAGCCAAGCAAAAGGATTTCGATGCAATCAAAGGGAAATACACCTTTGAAAAAGATGCCGAATACCAGAATATCGGCAATTACCTTCATCCTTCCCAAGTGATAGAAAAAAATCTGCATCGCTCTTTCCTTCGCTTCCAGGTAGACGAAAACGGAGTCATGAGCATGACTTCCATTTATTGCGGAGCCCATAATATCCACCATGTGGCCGTCAAAGTCACTGCTCCCGATGGTAGCTTTGCCGAAACACCCGCCGCCAAAGACAGCTACGAAACCACTGACCTCGGTGAAAAGATTGAAAAGGCAGACTTCAAACTGGGAGAAGACGGAAACGTCATGGGGTTCCTTTATCTGAACAAGGACAAGAATATCAAAGTCAACTATCAAGGGGAACGTCCCTATTCCATCACCATGACTGCCGCCGACCGCCAGGCCCTTGCCAGCGTCTACGAACTGGCACAACTGCTGTCATCCATGACGGAAATAAAGAAGAATATGGAAGAAGCCAATCTCAAAATCGAATTTGTAAAAAAGAAGATGGAAGAGAGAAAAGACAATGCACAAGAATAAAAAGAAGGAAACCGGATGATATATTCATTACTTAGTCATCCGGTTCCCTTTTTATTATCAGTAAAGCCTTACCAAACCAATTTGGGTAAATAACGGCTCAGACATGTACGCAAAGCAGACAGAGTGATGGGTTTTACCAACACTTCCGAGGCTCCGCACTCCAAGGCTTTTTCGCGGTCGGCAGTAAAGGCGTAAGCGGTCTGCATGATGATGGGAAGTTCCTTATCCTTCTTGCGAATAATCACCGTAGCATCCAGCCCGTTCATAATAGGCATTTTTATATCCATCAGAATAGCTTCCGCCTTGTCGCGATTCTCTTCGAACAAATTTACAATATCCTCACCATTCTTTGCCCATAGTATCTCGCATTTCTTGCCGATAATAGCCTTTATCAGTTTAAAGTTACTATCATCATCTTCCGCAACCAGAATAAGCGGACGGTAATCTCCTGACACTTTTTCTATTTCCATGACCTATGCGTTTTGTTTATATAGGGGCAAAGATATAAAAAATAATAGATTTGCACTATCTTTGCAGCTCATTAAAAAAATATATAATGATTTCTATAGACGGACTGGCCGTAGAATTCGGCGGAACTACTTTATTCAGTGACATATCTTTCGTTATCAACGAAAAAGACCGTATCGCCCTGATGGGTAAAAATGGAGCGGGGAAAAGTACATTGTTGAAAATCCTGGCAGGTGTAAGACAACCTACCCGTGGAAAAATCTCAGCCCCCAAAGACAGTGTCATAGCTTACCTTCCACAGCACCTTATGACGGAAGACGGACGTACCGTATTCCAGGAAGCGGCGCAAGCCTTTGCCCACCTGCATGAAATGGAAGCTGAAATAGAGCGCCTCAACAAGGAACTGGAAACGCGTACCGACTACGAAAGCGACAGCTACATGGAACTTATCGAGAATGTCTCCGCCTTAAGCGAAAAGTTCTATGCCATCGACTCCACCAATTACGAGGAGGATGTAGAAAAAGCACTGCTCGGGCTGGGCTTTGTACGCGAAGACTTCAACCGCCAGACCAGTGACTTCAGCGGTGGATGGCGCATGCGCATCGAGCTTGCCAAGCTGTTGCTGCAAAAGCCTGACGTGCTGTTGCTAGACGAGCCTACCAACCATCTGGACATAGAATCCATACAATGGCTGGAAGATTTCCTTATCAGCAATGGAAAGGCTGTCATCGTCATCAGCCACGACCGTAAATTCGTAGACAACATCACCACCCGTACCATTGAAGTGACCATGGGACGGATATACGATTACAAAGTAAACTACTCCAAATACCTGGAACTCCGCAAGGAACGCCGCGAACAGCAACAGAAAGCCTACGACGACCAGCAGAAGTTCATTGCCGAAACCAAGGAATTCATCGAACGGTTCAAAGGCACCTACTCCAAAACCCTGCAAGTGCAAAGCCGCGTAAAAATGCTGGAGAAGCTGGAACTGCTGGAAGTGGATGAAGAAGACACTTCAGCGTTACGCCTCAAATTCCCTCCTTCTCCCCGCTCAGGCAATTATCCCGTCATCATGGAGGGAGTAGGGAAAAGTTACGGTGACCATGTGGTCTTCAAGAATGCCAACCTCACCATAGAACGGGGAGACAAGGTTGCTTTCGTTGGTAAGAACGGGGAAGGAAAGTCAACGTTAGTGAAGTGCATCATGAAGGAAATAGAACATGAAGGCACCCTCACGATAGGACACAACGTGCAGATTGGATATTTCGCACAAAACCAGGCCTCATTGTTGGATGAGAACCTGACCGTATTCCAGACCATCGACGATGTGGCAAAAGGGGAAATCCGCAACAAGATACGCGACCTGCTGGGTGCCTTCATGTTCGGTGGCCCCGAAGAGTCCATGAAGAAGGTCAAGGTGCTTTCCGGTGGAGAGCGCACACGCCTCGCCATGATAAAGCTTTTGCTCGAACCGGTGAATCTGCTGATACTGGACGAACCGACCAACCATCTGGACATGAAAACCAAAGATATCCTGAAGCAAGCGTTACTGGATTTTGACGGTACCCTTATCCTCGTCAGCCACGACCGTGACTTCCTGGACGGACTGGTAAGCAAGGTATATGAATTCGGCAACAAACAAGTGAAAGAGCACTTGAGCGGCATCTACGAATTCCTTGAAAAGAAGAAAATGGACTCCCTCCGCGAACTGGAACGATAAGCATCTGCTAAACCCGGCGTCCGAACAAATGGCCGATACATATTGTTTTCATTTTACTAAACACTTAACTAAGAGATATTAAAATGAAACAATATGATGCCATCATAATAGGATTCGGCAAGGGCGGCAAGTTATTGGCCGCCGAACTGGCCGAACGGAATTGGAAAGTAGCCATCGTGGAACGTTCCCCTCAGATGTACGGAGGAACATGTGTAAACGTAGGATGTATCCCTACCAAAGCTCTGATTCACGAATCGGAATATGCGGAAAAAAGATACTATGACGATTATAAGAACCAGTCCAAACTGTATGCACTTGCCGTGGCGCGGAAAGACAAGCTTGTATCCTTCCTGCGTGAGAAAAATTATGAAAATGTAAAAAACAAGCCTAATATAACCCTCTATGACGGAACTGCTTCTTTCTTGTCCGAAAATACAATCCGTATAGTCTCCGGCAAGGACGAAACGATTCTTGAGGGAAAAGAGATATTCATCAACACCGGGTCCACCCCTATCCTGCCTGCCATCGACGGACTCAAGGAGAGCAAGTACGTATATACCAGTGAGACCTTGCTGCAATCGAACAAACTGCCCGCACACCTGCTCGTCATCGGCGGCGGTGCTGTCGGATTGGAGTTTGCCACTATGTATGCAGGCTTTGGAAGCCATGTCACACTGCTGGAAGCGGGAAACCGCTTTCTGCCTAAAGTGGACCGCGACATTGCCGCCTCCATGCTGGAAGCATTGAACCGAAAACGTATCAATGTCCGGTTGAACGCCCGTGTCCAATCCGTGTACGACACAGCCGAAGGAATAACTCTGACCTATACGGACAGTGCAAACGGCACTCCCTACTACCTGAAAGGAGATGCCTTGCTGGTAGCCATCGGTCGCAAGCCTATGACTGCAGAGCTGAATCTGGAAAAAGCGGGTATACAAACAGACAAGCGGGGAGCCATCGTTGTCGACAACCAATTACGGACTACAGCCCCACACGTATGGGCCCTGGGGGACGTAAAAGGAGACGAACAGTTCGACTACTTGTCCATCGATGATTTCCGTATCATCCGTAATCAACTCTTTGAAAACAAAAAAAGGAGTACAAAAGACCGGTATCCAATCCCCTTTGCCATTTTCACCGACCCACCGCTGGCACATATAGGACTGACGGAAGAGGAAGCGATGAAGAACGGTTATTCCATACATGTGGCACGTATCCCTGCTGCCATGATTCCACGTGCCCGTACGCTACACAGCATAGACGGTATGCTCAAAGCTATTGTAGACATCCATACCGGACGGATTCTGGGTTGTACCCTACTTTGTGCCGATGCACCAGAAGTAATCAATACCGTAGCATCAATCATGAAAACGGGACAGCGTTACCATTTCCTGCGGGACTTCATTTTCACCCACCCCAGCATGAATGAGGGATTGAATATGTTATTCAAACCTTTTTAGCATTTTCTATTTGGTAATTAAGTCCTTAACCTCTATCTTTGCATCCGTCCAAAGATAGAGGAATGAAAAAGAAACAGTACATAACCTATATTCTTTTTTTCATCAGCTTGATAATGCTGGTGATACCCGTCATTCCCCACCATCATCATGCCGACGGAATGATATGCATGAAGAATGATATCACCGCCGATTGCTGCGGACACCGTCATAGCCCGGGCAACGAGCACTGCTGTTGCGACACGGGATGCATGACAACCCACTTTGTACAACAGACGCCCAGCTCTTCCAATGATGTGTGTTCACATCCGGATGCCTTGTGGGCAGTTACCCTACTCATTGAACCTTTTTCCAAGTTACTCATCCTACCCGAGTTTGACATAAGCAGGCAGGAGTGTATCTATCTGGAATCTCTTCATAGCACATTTATCATATGTGCTACGGGACTTCGTGCCCCTCCGTCTCTTCTTGCTTAACTGTTACCGGAACATCACCGGGACAGATTTCTATCCGGCATAAGGAACAATGCAATTTGGTTGCACGCCCTATGCCCTAACTTTGTATTCAAAATCAAAAAGTAAGAACAAATATCATCATGAAAAAAGTTATTTTCATGGGAGTCTTGGGATTATTCCTTTTAGGCTCCTGTAACAGTAAGTCCGGAGACAGCCACGAAGGACATAATCACGAAACAGAAGAGCACAATCATGACGGACATGACCACGAGGGACATGACCACGAACATGAGGGACACAACCATGAGCACGAAGAGCAGGAAAACCATGCCGGAGGAAGCGATGAAATCATCCTGCCACCAGCAAAGGCGCAAGCTGCCGGCGTAGCAGTCAGCACTGTTGAACCGGGTAGTTTCCATCAAGTCATCAAGACCAGCGGCCAGGTGATGGCAGCCCAGGGAGACGAGAGCGTAGCCGTAGCTACAGTAGCAGGCGTGGTTTCCTTCAAGGGAAAAGTTATCGAAGGAATGAGTGTCAGCAAAGGTACTCCTTTGGTGGTATTGTCATCCAAAAACATGGCCGACGGAGACCCGGTGCAGAAAGCCCGGATAGCCTACGAGGTTTCCAAAAAAGAATACGAGCGTATGAAAGCGCTTGTAGGCAACAAAATCGTATCTGAAAAGGAATTCGCGCAAGCCGAACAGATTTACGAAAATGCCCGTATCAGTTACGAGGCAGTCGCAAAGAACCATTCGGCAAGCGGCCAGGCTGTTGTTTCTCCCATCAGCGGTTATGTGAAGAATCTGTTGGTGAAAGAAGGGGACTACGTCAGCGTCGGCCAGCCGTTGGTAAGCGTCACCCAGAACCGCAAGCTTTTCCTGCGTGCGGATGTATCCGAAAAGTACTATCCTTACCTAAACAGCATCGGTTCTGCCAACTTCTGTACTCCTTATAATAATAAGGTATATACATTGAAAGAACTGGGCGGGCGCATGCTTTCTTATGGAAAGGCTTCGGGTGAGAACGGATATTATGTACCCGTAACTTTTGAATTCGACAATAAGGGAGACGTTATTCCCGGCTCGTTTGTAGAAGTATTCCTATTATCCTCACCAATGGAGAACGTGTTGTCTCTTCCTCACAGTGCGCTGACCGAGGAACAAGGCAGCTTCTTTGTCTACCTGCAACTGGATGAAGAGGGCTACAAAAAACAGCTTGTCACCCTGGGTGCCGACAATGGCGAAAGTGTACAAATCCTTTCCGGCATAAAAGCAGGCGATCGCGTCGTAACCCAAGGAGCCTATCAAGTGAAGCTGGCATCGGCAACGAATGCTATTCCGGCACATAGCCATGAACACTAATCTCATGTACAATTTGACAATTTACAAAGTACCATTTCGCTATGCAGTATAAGGGTTACGTGACGAATGGGGAGTGTAAAGTCAGATAAACAAGAAATATTAGATAAAACAGCAAGTGCGGCTGACATTGCGCAGCCCAATTGTACATTGTAAATAGTAAATAAAAAGATGTTAAACAAAATAATTGGTTTTTCTCTTCAGAACCGCATCCTGGTGCTGGTAGCATCGGTGCTGTTGCTGATTGGCGGTACTTATACCGCCATGCATACGGAAGTGGATGTGTTCCCTGACCTCAATGCGCCGACCGTGGTCATCATGACCGAAGCAAATGGTATGGCAGCAGAGGAAGTGGAACAGCTGGTCACTTTTCCCGTAGAAACGGCTGTAAACGGTGCAACGGGTGTGCGCCGTGTACGCTCTTCCTCAACGAACGGTTTTTCTGTAGTCTGGGTAGAATTCGACTGGGATACAGATATCTATCTTGCCCGGCAGATTGTCAGTGAGAAGCTGGCAGTCGTCAGCGAATCCTTACCGGCCAACGTAGGCAAGCCGACACTAGGCCCACAATCGTCCATTTTGGGCGAGATGTTGATTGTAGGTCTGACAGCAGATTCGACCTCTATGCTGGATTTGCGTACCATTGCCGACTGGACCATACGTCCCCGCCTGCTCTCTACGGGCGGTGTGGCACAAGTTGCCGTACTGGGTGGCGACATCAAGGAATATCAAGTGCAGCTGGACCCGGAACGGATGCGCCATTACGGCGTAACATTGAGCGAAGTGATGAACATCACCCGCGAAATGAACCTGAATGCCAATGGTGGAGTGCTCTATGAATATGGCAATGAATATATCGTACGCGGCGTACTTTCTACCGACAAGGTAGACCAGATAGCCAAGGCCGTGGTGCGGAGCAACGGAGTCTCCGGCGCCCCTATCCTGCTGGAAGATATTGCCGACGTTCAAGTCGGAGCCAAACTTCCTAAACTGGGTACCGCCTCGGAACGCGGTAAGCATGCCGTACTGCTGACAGTCACCAAGCAACCCGCCACAAGCACGCTGGAGCTTACAGACAAACTGGAAGCTTCCCTGCAAGACCTGCAGAAGAATCTACCGGCGGACGTAAAGGTTTCCACAGACATCTTCCGTCAAAGCCGTTTCATCGAAAGTTCCATCGGAAACGTTCAGAAGTCGTTGTTGGAGGGAGGTATTTTCGTTGTCATCGTGCTTTTCCTGTTCCTTGCCAACATACGTACCACAGTCATCTCGCTGGTGACACTGCCGTTGTCACTGATTGCCTCCATCCTTGCCCTGCACTATATGGGCTTTACGATAAATACCATGAGCCTGGGAGGTATGGCTATCGCCATCGGTTCGCTGGTGGATGATGCCATCGTGGACGTGGAGAATGTCTACAAGCGTTTGCACGAAAACCGACTGAAACCTGCCGGCGAGCAACTTCCTATTCTGGAAGTGGTGTTCAATGCTTCGAAAGAAGTGCGTATGCCTATCCTCAATTCAACGCTGATTATCATTGTCAGCTTCGTACCACTGTTCTTCCTTAGTGGTATGGAAGGTAGGATGTTGGTACCACTGGGTATTGCGTTCATTGTGGCATTGGCGGCTTCAACTGTTGTGGCACTGACCGTAACGCCGGTACTTTGCTCCTATCTATTGGGAAAAGAGAAAACGAAAAAACAAAACAACGAAAACAGCGATTCTGCCGTAGCACGCAAGATGAAGCAATGGTATGGTTCTGCACTGACTTTCGTATTGGGGCATAAGAAAGGGGTACTGGGAGGTACTATCGGACTATTTGTAGTAGCGCTCGGCTGTTTCTTCACCCTGGGCCGCTCGTTCCTGCCGCCTTTCAATGAAGGTTCGTTCACCATCAATATCTCCTCGCTTCCAGGCATTTCCCTGGAAGAAAGCGACAAGATGGGGCACCGTGCCGAGGAGCTGCTGCTTTCCATCCCCGAAATACAGACCGTGGCCCGTAAAACGGGACGTGCAGAGCTGGACGAACACGCTCTGGGAGTAAACGTCTCTGAGATCGAGGCACCGTTTGAGTTGAAAGACCGCTCGCGCAGCGAGCTCGTGGCAGAAGTCCGCGAAAAACTGGGTACCATTGTAGGGGCAAACGTGGAAATAGGCCAGCCTATCAGCCACCGTATAGACGCCATGCTATCCGGTACAAAGGCGAACATCGCCATCAAACTGTTCGGCGACGACCTGAACCGCATGTTCACTCTGGGCAATGAAATCAAGAGTGCCATCCAGGGGATTCCCGGTATTGCCGACCTGAACGTGGAACAGCAGATTGAGCGTCCGCAACTTGTCATTTCACCCAAACGGGAAATGCTTGCCAAATACGGCATTTCACTGCCCGAATTTTCGGAGTTTGTCAATGTCTGCCTGGCCGGTGAAGCCGTTTCCCAAGTTTACGAAAAGGGAAAGAGCTTCGACCTGACCGTACGCGTGAAAGACAACCTACGCGACGAAATGGAAAAAATACGCAACTTGATGATTGATACGGGCGACGGACAGAAAATTCCACTGAACTATGTAGCGGAAATCCGCTCGGCCATGGGTCCGAACACCATCAGCCGCGAGAATGTAAAGCGTAAAATCGTCATCTCCGCCAACGTGGCCGACCGCGACCTGCGAAGTGTAGTCAATGATATACAAGCCCAGGTAGACGCACAAATCAAACTGCCGGAAGGATACCACATCGAATACGGCGGACAATTCGAAAGCGAGCAGGCAGCAAGCCGCACGCTGGCACTTACTTCGTTCATGTCCATCGTGGTGATATTCCTGCTCCTCTACCATGAATTCCGCAGTGTGAAGGAGAGTGCCATCATCCTTATCAATCTGCCGCTGGCATTGATAGGCGGTGTATTCGCCCTGCTCATCACAACGGGAGAAGTGAGTATCCCCGCCATCATCGGTTTCATCTCACTGTTCGGTATCGCCACCCGAAACGGAATGCTGCTCATCAGCCATTACAACCACTTGCAGCAGGAAGAAGGCTATGGCGTCTACGACAGCGTTATCCGCGGTTCGCTCGACCGTCTGAATCCAATCCTGATGACCGCCCTATCCAGTGCACTGGCACTTATCCCGCTGGCTCTCAGTGGCGACCTGCCGGGCAACGAGATACAAAGCCCGATGGCAAAGGTTATCTTGGGCGGCCTTTTAACATCCACGTTCCTGAACGGTTTCATCATTCCGATTGTTTACCTGATGATGCACCATAACCAACAACCTAAAACGTCAGACAATGAATAAAAGATTTTTCATATTCAGCGCCGCCATCCTCGCTTTTGCGGGGATGAGCGCACAAACGTCCGGCATTGATGCCGTGCTCCAGCAGATAGAGGCCAACAACAAGGAATTGCAGGCTAACTCCCACCTCATTTCCTCACAAAAACTGGAGAACAAGACAAACAACAACCTCCCCGACCCTACACTGTCATACGCCCACCTTTGGGACTCCAAGAACAGTGACGAGACAGTCGGCGAAATGGTCATCTCGCAAAGCTTCGACTTCCCCACGCTTTACGCCACCCGAGGGAAGATGAACCGACTCAAGACAAATGCACTGGATGCACAAGCCACCGCCTTCCGCCAGCAGATATTGTTGCAAGCGAAGGAAGTATGCTTGGACATCATCATGTTGCAACGCCAGCAAGCCCTGCTCGACGAACGGTTGAAGAATGCGGAGGAACTGTCGGCCATGTACACCCGGCGTTTGGAAACGGGAGATGCCAATGCACTGGAAACCAACAAGATTAATCTGGAGTTGCTGAATGTACGCACGGAAGCCCGCATGAACCAGACGGCACTTAACAATAAACTGAAAGAGCTGCTTGTCCTCAACGGAAACCAGCCGCTCACACCGGGACGTCCCAGACCCGATACCACACCCGACGCCCAAACACTCGGATTGACAGAATACCCGGCAGTGCCGTTGCCGGCCGACTTCCACCCGCTGGCCGACGAACTGCTGGCTTCAGACCCCACCCTGCAATCCTTGCAGGGTGAAAGTTCTGCCGCCCGGAAACAGATTTCGGCAAGCAAGCAAGGCTGGCTGCCCAAACTGGAACTGGGTTACCGTAGAAATACCGAATCGGGGCATCCGCTAAACGGTGTAGTAGTAGGCTTCTCTTTCCCGCTTTTCGAAAACCGCAATAAGGTCAAGATAGCCAAGACACAAGCGCTCAACATTGACTACCAAAAGGAGAACGCCGCACTGCAAGCCAGCTCTGCCTTGTGGCAACTCTATGAAGAGGCCAAGAACCTGCACGCTTCCATGGAGGAATACGAGCGCACCTTCCATCAACAGCAAGACCTTTCTTTACTGAAACAAGCACTTATGGGAGGACAAATCAGTATGATTGAATACTTCGTTGAAATATCGGTTGTCTATCAAAGCAAGACAAACCTCCTGCAACTGGAAAACCAGTATCAGAAGGCAATGGCACAGATATACAAGAGCCGGTTATAAATAGAAAGAGCTGTCTGCGGTTGACAGACAGCTCTTTCTATTTCAATATATTGTAGTTATAGTTTTGTGACTTTACCCATAAACAGAATAACTCCCGTACTCTTCTCCTTTATCAGAAAGATGAAAGGACGGTCCACATAGAACGGAATTACCGTACTTGGTCCGGGAGCGGCCACGTCCATTCCTCCGACAGTTACAGCCGCAGCTTCCGTCCCCTCTTCATTCACTTTCACATAAGTGAACTGTTGCAGCAAACTGATAAACAAATCCTCATCCGCCATTCCGGAAAAATCGGCCGATGGAGTAAAAGCCTCCTGCATTCCCATTGCCATCATATCGTCAATGAGTTCTTTATCATATTCCATTTCAAACCGGGGTAACTTAAGGTTCAAGGCAGAGCTTGATAAACTACTGTTCCATTCCCCCCAGCGCTCGTCATTCAGCTGCGGCAGGCACTCATCCAACGATTTTCCCTCTGCCGGCAAGAGCACCACCATACTGAAAGCCTCATTGCCGTAAGGCAACTCTGCCATTGAGAAATACTCATTCTCGGCATAGTTGAATCTCTCGTCACGAAGATTCATCATGTGTACAGTCGATTTGCTTCCGTCAGCATTCGTAAAAGCCTCTTCTGCCGTATCCGATTTTTTGAATTGATTCTTCCAAATCCCCTTGAAATAAAGCGCATTCAACAGATAAAGACGCGCCGTCTCCGGAATCTCATTCAAGACTTTGGGGATGCAATTATTCGTTTTCCCGGCACACCAGCCGTTTATAATGTCCGGAGCCTTGGGAGAGGCAAAATCCAGCTCCTGCACTTGCGCGTCATACATCTTTTTGTTTACGCTTACAAAGTCGTCATGAACACCGAACCCTTTCTTTATCCAGATGGAATTGGCAATTCCCAACTGTGTGGTATTGTCCAAATCGAGCAACGCCTCCACCAGCTTCTTATTATAGTTGTTCATTTCTTCCAACGAATAGCCCGAAAAGCCCAGGACATCTGTCATCTCAGATAGTGTGTTTCCCAACGCTCCATTGGCAATCATAGACAGACAGAGCGAAGCGCTCAAAGGAGAGATGAACAGATTGGGCTTTTCCACCTCAGTTTTACAAACCTGATTAAAGAAACGGAAAGCGAAATCCGTTCCTAAATCCATCATCTCCTGCTCGGCACGGGTCAAGGCAATGTCTTTGCGAGGCTTGGGTTGTGGTGAAGAGTTGTCGTCACTCTGGCAGGCTGCAAGGATACAAAGTAGGCTTAAGGCAGTAATCGTTTTTTTAAGCATAAGCAAATAGTATTAGTTTTAAAACAGTTATCTATATATAGAAAATGCTTGAACAAACAAAATACTGCATTGAAGAAACAATAAAAAATAGTACATTCCTACTCTATTATCATACTGCAAAGTTCTGCATATTTTTTGCAGTCGCACTGCATATGTGTTGCAGCACCACTGCATATGTGTTGCAGTCGCGCTGCATATATATTTGCAGTGTCACTGCAACAGCTCTGCAGTGCTACTGCAAAATATATACAGCAGCTTTGCAGTAACGTGATTGATTTCACCCGGTTATTGTTGCCAATTCCAGCACCCCTTCCGGCAAATATCCGCTGCGTATGCGCCATTCCTGGGGATAAAGATTATTGGCACGGTTACCTATATTCTTGACAAATCCTAGAGGTATCTGTTTGTAGGTGAGCAAGACAATGCCGCGCGGAGCAGTCTCCGAAAGGACAACAGCCTCCTTGCGCAGATAGCTGATGGCCTGCTCGCGGCCTATCTCTTCATGGGCAAAGGCATCCGGATTCAGTGCTATACTCATGGCGAGCCCATGAGCAGGCATCCAGTCTTTTCCTTTCAACTCGGCAACATCTACCCCAGCCTGCACGATACGGAGTGACGAACGCAAAGCCGACAGTTCGGAGAGATACGCTTTAGGGAAAGCGCTGACGTTGTTGCCATTGACGATAAATTCGTAATTATCCGGAACCGCAAACCACTCATGCAGTGCCGAAAGCTGTTCTTTGGAAACACCCGGAGTTTTCGCTCCTTTTCCTTGAGGTTTTCTTCCTTTTTCCCAGGATTTCACCTGCCCGGCCCAGGTATTCCCATCGCTCACGCCCGGTTTGCGGAGAACTGCCAAAAAGAATCCTTCCCCCTTCGTCCGATGGGGCAGGAAACGATAGGCGGGAAAGTCCTCTCCCGACAATAGATTACCCGTAATATTCCAGTCAGTAGAAATTTCCAACGGCAATACCTCCGCCCCGAATTCATCCCGTATCCAACGGATGTTCTCTTCGTTTTCCTTTGTATTATAGGTACAAGTACTGTAGATGAGAATGCCTCCGGACTTCAAGCAAGGCCAGATATCCGTAACGATGCGACGCTGGCGCTGCCAGCAGATTTCCACATTCTCCCCACTCCACTCACTTACCGCAACGGGGTCTTTACGGAACATCCCCTCGCCAGAGCAGGGGACATCCGTCAATATGACGTCGAAGAAGTCCGTCAAGGAAGAAAAATCTGCCGGGTCATTATTAGTGACCACCACACCGGAATGCCCCCACTTCGTAAGATTCTCCGCCAATACCTGCGAGCGGTTGCGGATTACCTCATTGGCCACCAGCAGACTGCCTGCGGGCAACACGCTACGGGCATGCGTGGATTTCCCGCCGGGAGCCGCACAGAGGTCAAGCATCACCACCGGTCCTTCGCCCACATACCGCCTCAAAGCCTGCTCCACAAACATAGACGAAGCCTCCTGCACATAGTAGCAGCCTGCATGAAACAGCGGGTCAAAAGTGAATGTCAGCCGCTTGTCCAGATAGTATCCGGCAGTAGACCAAGGGACATGCCTAAAAGAGGAACGAAAAAGACTGAATGAAGATTCCGGTAATTTATCTTCATTCAGTCGGATACTGACCGGCTGCTCCCCTTCCAGGGCGGCAGCCAGCTTTTCATATTCTTCCACACCCAAGAGGGCGCGTGTATAATCGGTGAAAGATGAGGGTAGCTTCATGCTTTGAACTGTTTTATGGCAGCAAAGATAGTGCAAAATACGTTTCACCAATCTACGGGGCTAAACAAAAAGCACGGTTCAATACTCTTTTTAAAAACTGAGTTTCACCCCTGCAAAATAGGAACGCGGTGCACCCGGTCCGTAGATATAACCGGAATCGCGGCTCGCTCCTTTATCAAAATCTTTCTGATAAGAATTGAATATATTCTGTACACCGGCATTGAGCTGCAAACAGAACCCTTGAAAATCAAAGTCGTAAGCTATCTTTGTTCCAAGCTCAAAGAAGTCCGGACTCTTTACCAATACATCCGCCTCACCGTTCACCTCCGAAAGCAAATGGGGAACGTACATCCGCCCGGTATAATTGCCGTTCAAAGCTATTGAGAAGGCTTTAACCGGCATATAGGTAGCTGTAAAGTAGCCGTAGACGTCGGGAGTACGCAGTATCTTGTCGCTGTAACGTTCTTTCTCCGACAAGTGCTCCTCATCCGCACTCCATTCTTCGGGAGAGTCATAGATACTTCGTTGAAGCGTCAGCCCTGCCTGCAACTGAACCTTATCCTTATAGGCAACCTTTCCTTCCAATGTGCCGCCATACACTTTAGCTCCCGAACCATTGATACGGGTCTGTATCAGATAAGCGCTACCATCCGGGTCTTTCACCGGAGGCGTCAGGACAAACGGGTCGGAAAGTTTCGTGTAGAAGCCTTCCACCAGTAGGTTTGCCTGGAAATCTCCGAAATAGTGGTACCAATCTACCGAAGCATTGAAGCTGCGCGAACGCTCTTCCTTCAATCCTTTGGCGCGGACAATGGAAACCAACTCTCCACCCACATTACTGATATGCAGATCTTCATCAAACGCTTGTGGAGCACGGAATCCCTCAGCATAACTGAAACGGATATTCACATCCTGAGTAGGATTGTAACGGATATTGGCACGGGGACTGAAAACAGCCTTGTCCATGATGCTGTTTTTATCTACGCGCCCGCCAATCAGGAAACTCCACTGTTCGTTCTTCCACTCATTCTGGGCATAGACGCTTGCTATATTCACCACTTGGTTCAACGGGGCGGGGGTATATTTCTCAATCAGTTGTTGCAAGCGGTCACCCGTTGCCGTAGGATCTTCGGCCAAAGCAGCATCACGATACTTCTGTACGTCCGTTGCCTTGTCATGCAGATTGTCGTGATTGAACTCAATGCCTCCGGTCAAATCGGCAGGCATAAACAGACACTTGTCAAAATGATAAATATACTGGGCACCCAGCACACCGGTAAAGTCCGTAGTCATTCCATAAGCGCTGTAATAACTATTGCGCACGATGTGCTGAGCCGAAGCATAGGTACTGAACGTATGTTTCTGGTTTTTGGAGAAAGCCGTGAACTTGAGCCCACCCGTGTTGATGGAATGTTTCAGCTGTTCCACCAGTCCGGGCGCCCCGGTACCGTTCAATCCGGCATCCTCGGCTATATGAGGGGGAAGGCTGAAGCCACTTCCACCACGGCGGAATTCCTCCATATGATGGTATTCAAGGCTCAGCTTGGAATAGGCACTTGTCCGGTAGTAAGCATTCAGACCGACAGTCTGGTTCTTCAGCTTCGGTAATTCGGAAAAACCGTCTCCGTTGGAGTCCCATGCCGAACGATGCCTGCTCTGGCCGTACACATAAGCCCCCATCTTACTGTCCGAAGAAACCAAGGAAAGATTCAGGGTCGTGTTGTTGTCGAACGAGCCGGAACCGTCGAAATTGGAAATGGTATGCGAGAAAGAACCGGAATTGCGAATCGGTTCCTTCGTAATGATATTCACCGTCCCGGCAATGGCCGAAGAACCGAACAAGGCTGAACCACCTCCACGCACCACTTCCACACGCTCTATCATGTTGGCGGGAATCTGTTCCAACCCATACACACCGGCCAGAGAGGAAAAGATGGGACGTGAGTCTATCAATATTTGGGTATATTTCCCATCCAGCCCGTTGATGCGCACTTGTGAATAACCGCAATTCTGGCAATCGGTCTCCACCCGCACACCTGGCTGAAAGGCCAGTCCTTGCGACAAAGTATGCGAGTTTGTCTGCTCAAACAGTTTAGGAGTGACCACTTTGACCAAAGTGGGTGCCAAGCGCCGGGCAGTCTCATTGCGGTTGGCTGTGACTACCACCCCGTCCAGTGCCACCATGTCTTCTTCCAACTCAAAGTTCTCTTCCAAGGTCTTACCACGTTTCAGAACGACTTTGCGCTCCTGCGACTTATAACCTACGGCACTGACGGACAACGTGAACTCACCTTCAGGCAGATTCTTTAGGAAATAGTGACCGGTGGCATCGGTCATGGTCCCGATGGTGGTGCCTTTCAGCGAAACTGTCATATAAGGCAAATGTTCCCTTGTACTTTTTTCTATTACATGACCGACAATATTGGCATCGGTACTCTTCAAATCTTCGGCATAAACGGTTGATGAGAGTAACAGACATACTGCTCCCACCACAAAAAATATATATTTTTTCATGTACTTCTAAAATAATATGTTAATCAATGAGGTTGACGCAATCCCACAACGGAATTGCCTTAATCTATCGGATTTGAAAAAAAGAAGGGGGAGCACGCAGGCAAATACCGCCACGAAGCTTTACACACTTGATGCATTCCGTGGTAAGAATGCTCAGTACACACAACAAAACAAGGAAAACCGTCGCGGCAACCGGAAGCAACGGAAGGGAAGAAGAGACGAAAGAGGCTAGATAGAAAATGGTTTCCAACTGCACCTCTGTATGCTCATGCTGGCCCTTGAATGGATGGGAATGCACAATGATAACACCATTCACCACATGCGAGTGGGTAAACAGCGTAATTCCTCCCAGATAGGCAATGAACAGCAGAGGGAGGAAACACTTCATTATATTCCTCAACTTCATCAAGACTTCCCAATAAAAACAGATGCGCAAAGATAACAGTATTTACAATAAGAAACAACCCGGTTTGTATATTTACCTCTATTTACAGTCGCAAATACCTACTTCTTGTTATTCCGGAAAAAAGACAATAAGACATTTTCACGGAAAAATATCGCCTTATTTCCGGTTTTCTAAAAAAAATATCTTCTCTTTGCAACTTTATAAAGGTGACGACACGTCTAACCGACAAAGAAACAAATTAAAAGACCATAGATTATGAAACGTATCATTTTTGGATTAATGCTCGCCATGATGTTCTGCACACTGGTGCAAGGCGCAAACAGAACCGTAACAGAGAACGACGGTCAGGGGAACAAGAAAAGAGTCATCGAATTGAGAGACACTGTCATCAATGGAGAAACCGTAACAGACACACTCAGCATCATGACTTATGAAAACGGTACCGGCAGTAGCGATGCTCCGGAAAAATGGAGAACCCACCACAGCAGTATGGACTGGAACGGGTTCGACCTCGGGAGCAAGACCTCGGAGACCGTGATTGCCGTAACAGCCATCGTCTTTGTATTCGGACTGCCGCTACTCATCATATTCGTAGTATTCTTCTTCCGCTATAAAAACCGGAAAGCCAAGTACCGCCTGGCGGAACAGGCCCTGGCCAGCGGACAGCAACTGCCTGAAAACTTCTTCAAAGAAGCCGCAGCAACGGATATCCGCAGCAAAGGCATCAACAACATATTCGTCGGCATCGGCCTGTTCATCTTCCTTTGGGCCATTACCGGAGAATTCGGTCTCGGATGTATCGGCTTACTCGTCATGTTCACCGGCTTCGGACAATTGGTGATTTTCTACAGCCAACAGAAGAAGAACGAAGAAAAATGAGTCAGATGGGTGACATATCGTTAGTCGCACAGGTCGTGGTGTTTCACAACACCAGGGCCTTCGACCAGTTGGTAAAGAAGTACCAGTCGCCCGTGCGGCGGTTCTTCCTGCACCAGACCTGCGGCGACAGCGAGTTGAGTGACGACCTGGCACAAGATACGTTTATCAAGGCCTATACAAACATCGCTTCGTTCAAGAATTTGTCCAGCTTCTCAACCTGGCTCTACCGTATTGCCTATAACGTTTTTTATGATTATATTCGCAGCCGGAAGGAAACAGACGATTTGGATACGTACCGAGTGGACGCTCAATGCAGCACACTGCAGCAGGACGTGGGACAGCACATGGACATTTACCGTGCCCTGGCCACACTGAAGGAAATGGAACGCACCTGCATCACGCTCTTCTACATGGAAGACCAAAGCATCGAAAAGATTGCAGGTATCACCGGATGTCCGGCGGGAACGGTAAAAAGCCACCTCTCGCGGGCGAAAGACAAAATGGCTTCCTACTTAAAACAAAATGGTTATGATGGAAAATGATGATAAACTCCTGACTTCATTCTTTGCCGAACACCGGCAGGAAATAGCCGATAACGGGTTCAGCCGCCGCGTACTGCGACATCTGCCCGACCGTAGCCGCCACTTGGCGCAGATATGGACAGCATTCTGCTTTACTCTGGCCCTCGTACTGTTCGTCTCCCTCGACGGAGTGCAGCTGATACTGGACACCTTGCGCGAAACCTTCGATACTGCCATCCGGAGCGGAGCTTCGGAGCTTGACCCCAAGTCGTTAATCATTGCCGGAGTGGTATTGCTCTATTTCGGTTACCGCAAGATTTCATCTATGGCATAGTTGTTTTTCAATGATAAATCGTATCTTTGTCCCCTCATAAAACTAACTAAGAGGAGAAAGTTTTGAGAAAGATTCTATTCATCATATTATTCGTTTTTTCTATTGGGAATGCCGGGGCGCAAGCAACAAGCGATTCCATTGTCATGAATTACTTGAAGGAAATGGGCGCCCCCGTCACTTATAACAATGAAGTGAAATTGCTGATGACCGGCCATGACAAGTTCGTCGATCTCTTCGAGAATATCCGCCATGCCCGGCATCATATCCATTTGGAATACTTCAACTTCCGCAACGACTCCATAGCCAATGCCTTGTTCAGCCTTCTGGCAGAGAAAGCCAAGGAGGGAGTTGAAGTCCGCGCCATGTTCGATGCCTTCGGCAACTGGTCCAACAACCAACCATTGAAAGAACGCCATCTGAAATCCATCCGCGCCCAAGGCATCGAAATCGTTAAGTTCGATCCTATCACTTTTCCCTGGGTGAATCATGCCATACACCGCGACCATCGGAAAATAGTAGTGATTGACGGCAAAATAGGTTATACCGGCGGCATGAACATTGCCGACTACTACATCAACGGATTACCTAAAATCGGTAAATGGCACGATATGCACATACATCTTGAAGGAGATGCCGTGCGCTATCTGCAGGGCATCTTCCTGACCATGTGGAACCGGGAAACGGGACAACACGTAGGTGGACCTGCCTACTTCCCGGATACTCAGCAACTGCCCGACAGTATTGCCGAAGAAATAGCCATCGTGGACCGCACGCCACGCGAAACACCACGCTCCATCAGCCATGCCTATGCAGCTTCCATACAAGCCGCACAGAAGAGCATCCGAATCGTGAATCCTTATTTCGTTCCGACCAAATCAATCCGCAAGGCAATCAAGAACGCACTGAAAAAAGGTACTGAAGTGGAAATCATGATACCTGCCGTGTCGGACATAGCCTTTACTCCGGATGCCTCATTCTACATAGCACACAAGCTGATGAAGAAAGGAGCCAAGATATATCTCTTCAACGGCGGCTTCCACCATTCCAAGATAATGATGGTAGACAGCACTTTCTGCACGGTGGGTACTGCCAATCTCAACAGCCGCAGCCTGCGCTATGACTACGAGACAAACGCTTTCATCTTCGACCCCAAGACCACCAATGAGCTGAATGCCATGTTCGAACGGGACGTGCAAAACAGTACGCTACTCACTCCCGAAGTCTGGAAAAAGCGTTCCGGATGGAAGAAATTCGTAGGCTGGGTGGGAAACCTGATGACCCCCTTCCTCTAATTTTTAATTATTAATTATTAATTATTAATTAATTCTCCTACCTTTGCGTTCGGATAAAAACAGAGCATTACATCATGAAACAATATTTAGACCTGCTGAACCGCGTACTGACCGAAGGCGTAGAGAAAAGCGACCGTACGGGTACCGGCACCATCAGCGTATTCGGCCACCAGATGCGTTTCAACATGGATGAAGGCTTCCCCTGCCTTACTACCAAGAAGCTGCATCTGAAATCAATCATATACGAACTGCTATGGTTCCTCCAAGGAGACACCAATGTGAAATATCTTCAGGACAACGGTGTACGCATCTGGAACGAATGGGCGGACGAAAACGGTGACCTGGGACATATTTACGGGTATCAATGGCGCTCCTGGCCGAACTATAAAGGTGGATTCATCGACCAAATCAGCGAAGCTGTAGAAACCATCAAGCACAATCCCGACTCACGCCGGATTATAGTCAGCGCATGGAATGTAGGTGATTTGGACAACATGAACCTCCCTCCCTGCCACGCCTTCTTCCAGTTCTATGTCGCCAACGGACGGCTGAGCCTACAACTGTATCAGCGTAGTGCGGACATTTTTTTAGGAGTGCCCTTCAATATTGCTTCCTATGCCCTGCTCCTGCAGATGATGGCGCAAGTCACCGGACTGAAAGCCGGAGATTTCATCCATACCTTAGGAGATGCTCACATCTATCTGAACCATTTGGAGCAGGTAAAACTCCAACTATCTCGTGAACCGCGGGATTTGCCGCAGATGAGAATCAATCCGGATGTGAAAAACATCTTCGACTTCAAGTTCGAGGATTTTGAGTTGGTCAACTATAACCCGCATCCGCATATTGCAGGAAAAGTGTCAGTATAAATCCTACAATAAAAAGATAGAAAGAGAAAAGAATTTTACACACATATGATTAGTATTATTGCTGCAGTAGACAGAAAGAGAGGTATCGGTTATCAGAACCGGTTGTTATTCTGGCTTCCCAATGATTTGAAGCGTTTCAAAGCCCTCACCACGGGAAATACCATCATCATGGGCCGAAAGACCTTTGAATCTCTCCCCAAAGGCGCGCTTCCCAACCGCCGCAACGTTGTTCTGTCCACTCAAAAAGATTTGATCTGTCCCGGTACAGAAGTTTTTCCCTCATTGGAAGAAGCACTAAGCAGTTGCCAGCCCGACGAACACGTCTACATCATCGGCGGTGCAAGCGTTTATCGCCAGGCACTCCCCTTTGCAGATACCCTCTGCCTGACCGAAGTGGATGCAGAAGCCCCTCAGGTGGACGCCTACTTTCCCGAAGTCGCTCCGACTGTATGGCAAGAAAAAAGCAGGGAGTCCCATCCCGCAGATGAGAAGCATCCCTGCCCTTATGCATTCGTCGATTATATCCACCGGTAAAATTAATCTTCCTCTTCTTCTACCGTTATAGGCATCTGCCGCTTGATGGCTTCGTGGAAAGAAATCAAGGTTTCCGTACGCGCCAGTCCCAGCGGCTGCAACTTATCATGTATGATGCTCAGCAAATGATGGTTGTTGCGGGCATAAAGCTTTATGAACATATCATACTTGCCCGTTGTAAAATGGCATTCCACAATCTCGGGAATAGCTTCCAATGCTCTCGTTACAGCATCAAAAGAAGCAGGATCCTTTAGATAGATACCGATATAGGCGCATGTTTCATATCCTATCTTCTCCGGATCAATCACATATTCAGAACCTTTCAATATACCTAAGTTTGTCAGCTTTTGAATGCGCTGATGAATGGCTGCTCCCGATACATTACAAGCTCTGGCCACTTCAAGAAAAGGAATGCGTGCATTATCGGCTATAAGTTTTAAAATCTGTTCGTCTAAAGTATCCAATTGATGATGTCCCATTTCAAATTCTAATGATTAATAAATTACTATATCTCCCGCATATCTATACGGCAACATGCAAAGTTAGCTATTTTTTCGCCAATAAAAATACGGTTTATAACTTTTCTTGCAAAAAAAAGAATAATACCGCATATCAGGCATTTCAAAGTGCATATGCAAAATTCCATCTCGCATGACCGGAAAATTGCAGATGAGCTTTAAAGATATTATCTTTGTAGTAGCAATAATAATGAACCGTTATGAAAAAGTATTCCTTATTCCTATTATGCCTGATGGCAGCAATATCCTTGCATGCCCAAAGTTTTGCCGATTATTTTGCAGATAAAACCCTGCGTGTCGACTATATCTTTACCGGAAATGCAGCCAAACAAGAGATATGCCTGGACGGATTGTCTTGTCTCCCCTCTTGGGCAGGAAGGAAGCATCATTTACCTGAGTTGCCCCTGCAAGGAAACGGACAAATCATTATGCGAGATGCAGCCAATGGCAGCGTAATCTACAAAACATCCTTTTCTTCGCTCTTCCAGGAGTGGCTGGAAACGGATGAAGCCAAAGCGGTGACCAAAGGATTCGAAAACACCTTTCTCCTTCCCTATCCCCTCCGTCCTGCAGAAATAGAAATAACACTTCTCGACCCGCGTAGAAATGTACGGGCAAGCATGAAACATACGGTCAGTCCCGACGACATCCTGATACATCAGAAAGGTACTGCCCACATCACACCACATAAATATCTGCTGCAAAGCGGCAATACGGCCAAATGCATCGACGTAGCCATCCTTGCAGAAGGATATACTCCCGAAGAGATGCCGGTATTCTACGAAGACGCAGCCATTGCCTGCGAAAGTCTGTTTGCCCACGAACCCTTCCGGTCCATGAAAAAGCACTTCAACATTGTAGCAGTGGCTAGCCCCTCCGAAGACAGCGGAGTAAGCGTACCACGCCTCGGAGAATGGAAACGGACAGCATTCAGCTCTCATTTCAGCACATTCTATTCAGACCGGTATCTGACCACCTCCCGTGTCAAATCCATACACGATGCGCTGGCGGGAATACCGTATGAACACATCATCATCCTTGCCAATACGGAAGAATACGGCGGCGGTGGAATCTATAATTCCTATACCCTTACTACCGCCCACCATCCAATGTTCCGCCCCGTTGTGGTACATGAGTTCGGGCATAGCTTTGGCGGACTGGCCGATGAATACTTCTACGACAATGACGTGATGACAGATACCTATCCACTAGATGTGGAACCCTGGGAACAGAACATCAGCACAAGAATCGATTTCATTTCCAAATGGGAAGATATGCTTGCTCAAGGAACTCCCGTTCCTACTCCCTCTTCTGAAAGTGGAACATATCCCGTAGGTGTATATGAAGGAGCTGGCTATTCTGCCAAAGGCATTTACCGTCCGGCAGACAATTGCCGCATGCGCACCAATGAATACCCTACTTTCTGCCCGGTCTGCCAACGGGCCATCCGCCGCGTCATTGAATTTTATACTGAATAAAAACAAACTAAACTAAAAGAACTTATGATCAGACTTCAACGTATTACAACAGCTGACACAGACTTGTACAGCTACATGGAGAAATTAATGACCCAATCGTTCCCTTCAGAGGAGTACCGGGAACTGGAGGAATTGCGCAAGTATACAGATACCAAAACGCACTTCTATAACAATATCATCTTCCATAACAACACCCCGGTAGGTCTCATCACTTACTGGGATTTCGGACATTTTTACTATATAGAGCATTTTGCCATTGACCCCGCACAGCGTAACGGCGGATATGGAAAGAGCGTACTAAACCATTTATGCCAACTCTTAAAACATCCCATCGTCTTGGAAGTGGAAATACCCGAAGAAGAAATGGCTAAACGCCGCATTAACTTCTATCAACGGCAAGGATTCTCCTTATGGGAAAAGCCCTACCAACAACCACCCTATAAAACAGGCGACAACTACCTGCCTATGCTCATCATGGCCTATGGAGATATAGAATGTGGAAAGGATTTTGACTCTGTAAAGGAACACATCTACCGCGAAGTATATAATGTGAAATCTTAAAAACCCAATATACTTAAAACAATAAAGGTCGTTTCAACAAATGAAACGACCTTTATTATATCATTAAACTAACTTTTACTGACGCGGTTGCGCAGAATAGTTAATCTTCAAAGCATAAGCCTTACGAAGCGCTTCTTTGATATCTGTTACGATACCCATTTTCGTATCTTGGTCAACTTTCAAAGACACTGTCATCTGCGGCTGATCTTCTTCTTTCATACTGGCACGTTCACCAATAATGTAATCTTGAATTTCAGCAACTTCAGCATAGCTGTCGTTCAACTGGATACGGCTCTCATTACCTAACTTCTTACGAAATTCGGCAGTAGGTTTTCCTACATAGATAAACGTAACCAAAGACTTCTTTTCAAGTTTCTCCAATTCTGTAGCTTGCGGAACCTTAAACTCAACCTTCAATGTTACCTCACGCATCGTTGTTACAATCATGAAGAAGAACAACAAGGTGAAGATAAGGTCAGGCAGAGAAGAAGTGTTCAACGCCGGCATTCCACGTTTACCAGTCTTATTAAATTTTCCCATTACTTCTTTTCTCCGTACTTTTTAGGTTCTGCCTCAGAAATCTTCTGAGAATAAATTTCACGAATTGCATCTTGTTGTTCTTGATCCAACTCCATATAATTCTTCTGCCACTTTTCCTGAGCCAATTCATCACGCAACTCGTTATAAGCTGCTACCAACTCATTCTGTACAGACATATATGCTTTGTATGAAGAACCACGGTCACAACGCAAAGAAATCACATGGCCTTCCGTCACTTGTACTGTACCGAAGAAAGGAACATTCTTAGAAATCTTTTCCGGTTTTGTATCTTCGTTATACGGATTGGCAATAAATTCTTTTGCTTTTGCACGCAATTGGTCAACAGTAATATAATCATTCCCGCACATTAACTGGTCCTGCATGTTCAAGAAGACTTGCAATACGTTGCGTTCCTTCTTCTTTGCATCGTCCAACTTCTGGTCCTTTTCCGGTGGAGGCGGCAAACGTCTTGCCAAACCACGGTCGGTATCCATAGATGTTGTAATCAAGAAGAAAATCAGCAACAAGAAAGCGATGTCCGCAGTAGAACTTGAGTTAATTTCAGGAACTTCTCTTTTCTTTTTAGCCATTGTAATTATATCTTTAAATTGAGTTACCTCAATTGATTATGATAATTTTTTCTTAATGCTACTAAAAATGATTGCCAAGACTGTACCAGCAAACAAGATATAGATAGAATAAAGGAACATGTCAGTAAGCTTCAACCAGAAAGGTACGTTCTCAGTTCCGCTATAACCCGGAATAACAAGTGGTTCTTCACTACCCATAGTCCAAGAAATAACAACAACTGCAACCAATATAACCAAACCAATCAAAGATTTCAACGCTGCTCCCGGATTGTCTTTCAGTGCAGCTCCAAATTGGAACAAAACACCAACCACGGTAGCAATAATAGCTACAAAGAACAGAATGTACATCAAATAAATCAATGCGTCTGTATGAGCCGGTTGCCACATTTCTGCGTCAACGCTTGCCAACACTGCATCGCCCTGAGCATCTCCACCGAAGAAGAACATGCCCAACACTACCAAGATGATAGCGAACATGACATACAGTGCATAGTATGATACTTTATATGATAACTTAGCCATCTTAATTATTTTTTGTATTTCAAGTCATATTTGATAACCATATCCAACAGAGAGATAGAAGAATCTTCCATTTCGCTGGTCAAAGCTTCAATCTTAGCCAGGATGTAGTTATAGAATACCTGCAGAATCAAGGCAACGATCAAACCGAAGATAGTTGTAATCAAGGCAACCTTCATACCACCTGCTACAACCGTCGGAGAGATATCACCTACCTGCTGGATCTTATCAAATGCCTGCACCATACCGATTACAGTACCCAAGAATCCCAAAGACGGAGCCATTGCGATAAACAGTGTGATCCAAGAACATCCTTTTTCAAGATAACCGGCTTGTACACCACCATAAGATACTACTGATTTTTCTACAACATCAATACCCTGATCAATTCTCATCAAACCCTGATAGTAGATAGAAGCAATAGGACCTCTGGTATTACGAGCGATGTCTTTTGCAGCTTCAACATCACCTTTTTCCAAAGCAGCCTC
>ENA-OPAV01000155-OPAV01000155.1-human-gut-metagenome-genome-assembly--contig:-NODE-155-length-61852-cov-3.829005_pt1 | contig 61852 bp, 48 predicted proteins | sample MGYA00241056_ERZ501428 | MGnify/ENA primary metagenome ERZ501428 (study PRJEB25962, sample SAMEA2042621) | human gut metagenome | biome: human gut; feature: human-associated habitat; material: faeces... | reverse complement strand
CTCTTCCGATCTGTGAACCACCCTCTTCATCATACCAGAAAACACCTGATAAATCGTCTGCTGATGTAATTTCAACCGGATAGATATTTTTCAAAACAAATGTTTTTTCATCTGCCTTTGTAATAATGCAGTTTTCTTCTAATACCACACTGGCACTTTCTCCTGACATTTCTACAGAATAAGTTCCCTCAATTACATCTGCATACCATTGCTCCTTTGATGAATCATATTCTGCATAAAATTTGGTTCGATAATTATTTGGTTCTTTTCCATATAGCATCATAGAACGCGCCTGTTTATATGTCCCTCCTGCGGAATCTAAAACATTACATATAATCCGGAACGTATTTTTCACATGAATCTGCCATTTAACAACAACCGTCTTCGCCGTATCTTTTGTATCCGTCACTTTTACATACACGGTTTTATTCCCTGGCGTACTATTGCGAAATCCAATTCTAGCAGCCTCATCAGTATCATCTGAATAATAATCCTCATCAATGTATGCACCCGGATCCGAGTTATCTGCAATTTCAAATGTATAACTTCCGCTTCCTCCCGCAACTTCAATCGGGTTTGATGCCTGATACACATTTCCTTTTGTATATAAAAGATAAGAATCCCCCATACTTGCCACGAGTGTATTATTGTCTCCGATTATCCATGTTGTTTTATATGTATACTGACATCCCAGTTCATCCTCATAGTGAATCTGATATGGATATATGCCTGCCTTCGTTGGCTGTCCGGAAAAATTAAGACAGTATCCATCGACTTCACTTTTCTCATAATGATAAGTAATACCATCCGGAACCTGAACCGATTTTACATTGAGGTATCCTGCTGTTTCCGTTTCAAGATAACAATACTCAGACACCTTATCTCCCACTTCATATGTATAGATGGTTTCCGGTATATAACTGCCTGAACTTATCCCCGTATAAACCGCTTCTTTTGACAATTCTCCGGTCATTGTCATAACAGAAATCTTTACAGTAAAGCCTTTTCTAATATAATCTTCATTATCAATGGTCAGCGTATACACTTTCTGGTCGGATGTAGAAATCTTAGTAACCGCACATTTATGATTATATTTTCCGGAAGAATATTCTTTCATCATAACCGTAAATGCAGAAGCCGGAAGCTGTTGAGCTTCACTTAATACAACTTCTACCATCGTTGAATTCAAAATCCGAAACGATGTAATCGACATGCTTTTCGTTTGATCCTGCAAATTCTGGTTTGGTGTATTGTTTGATGGATTACTCGGTTTCGTATTCTGCACCGTATTCTTCTTTGACGCCTTTGCTTTAACCGTAACCCTGCATTTTAATTTAGTCTTAGCAACCTTTGCCGTAATAACTGCCGTTCCTTTTTTCTTTGCTTTTACCCTGCCTTTTTTGGAAACGCTTGCAACACTTTTTTTACCGGAAGACCATTTTACCTTTTTCTTCGTGTTCTTCACTTTCAGTGTCTTACTTTCGCCCACGCTCATTGTAAGTTTCTTTTTACTTAGTACCGGCTTTTTCGCTTTTGCATATCCCTGATTTGGCATAATCAATGAAATCGCCGCAAGCAGTGCCACCGATGTGCACAAAATTCTTTTTTTCTGCATACTGCATTCCTCCTATTATTTTTTGCTTGAATTTTCCATACAAGCTTAGAGATTCCGGGAAATTTCAAACTACCTTTTTTTCATTACCTCTTCTTCATTACCCCTCTTGCTCCGCTTTCTTTTCTGCATTCAATACAACGGTGCTGTTTCCATTTACAGTAAAGTTTCCGGATACTTTGTAATCTCCCAAAGAATTCAAAAGACGATACTCTTTAAATGTTCCTTCGGTACTTTCCTCAACTTTTCCATAAGCGGTAATGTCATTATCACTGGAATCATAATCATATGTTACTACTTCATAACTTCCAGCCGGCAGATATACAAACATGGAATGATCTGCATCGTAACTGTCATTATAATCAAAAACGCGGTATTTTACTCCATAGGAACTAATCACATCCAGATGCGATACAGAATATCCGGCTGCTCCGGCAATATTGGTTGCAATATTCACCTTATATACCGGAAGTTTAAAGTTTTTCACTGCATTTGCATAGAACATATTTCCAACCGAATAATCATAGGCATTACCACCGTAATATTTATCTCCGGCATAGGTATAATAGTCACCCGGCAATGTTCTGGCTACATATGTTCCGTCTTTTTCTGTCCTTACATAAAATGAACCATATCTTCCATATTCATCTGTTTTGGTAAAACCGGTCACATAACCGTATTTAACAGGCTGACCTGCCGCATCTACAACCTTACCGGATATGGTAACACCGGCAACAAAATTAAAGGTAACTGCATCATTTACTTTCAAAGATTCATTATTATCATCCGTCACCGTCACATCAAATCTGTAGGTTCCCGGATTAATTGCAACCAGATTGTAGTCTTTGTCATAACGCAGTTCAGACAAGCTTTTTCCGTTATATGTCACGTCATATGAGTAGTCTCCGCTTCCTCCTGCTGCATGTACTTTTTCGCGGATATTCGAAGAATAAATATTAAAACCACTTTCTTCATCTTGCATTGTTTTTGGGTCATTCGGACGATATGCCACTTCCGTTGAAACAGGCTCCGTTACAGTAACAATCTGAGTATCAGAACCTACAACAAAGATAATTTTCTTTGTAAATACGGTTCCCTTTTCATCATATCCACTCAAAACAGCCGTCGTTCCACGCTCGATATTAGCAAATTTACCTCGTACTAAAACCTCTGTCTTATCCTCACTAAAATATGCTTGCAAGCCTGATGGAAGTCCTGTCAGAGAAGTATACGTAATCGCCCCTACGGCATTGGAATTGCCAATTTCAAAATTGTCGCTGTAGCGGTCTTTTCTGTCTTTATTGAATTCGACATAATAAACCTCTGTATTTCCTGCATCTCCATATCCTGAAATATTGTCAATATAGATTTCAACCGATTTATTCGTTGCCAGAGCAGAAATTGTCACTTTCAAATAATCTGTCGCATATACCTGCTCTTTTAATGTAATATCATAAATCTTCTGATCATTTGTTGTCACGCTTTCCACATGCTTGGTTAAATATTTCGTAGACGAAACACCGGAACGGGTCTGAACCTGAAAATTAGCTGCGGATAATGCTTTTTTCCCAGTCAGAATAACACGAATCACATTTTTTCTCACTGCTGAAACACTCGCAATTCCAGCACCGACTTTAACGGTAACACTAGCCTTTTTCTTACTTCCGTCAACTGCCGATGCCGTAATTTTTGCAGAACCTTCCCGAAGTCCTTTAACAACGCCTTTTGATGTCACAGCAGCCACTTTTTTGTTGGAACTTGTCCAAACAACTTTCTTGTAAACATTTTTCTTAGGTGTTACTTTTGCTGTCAGTTTTTTTGTTCCGCCCGCCGACAAAACAAAATTCTTGCTGTTAATGCTCACCTTTTTAACAGCCGCTTTTTTTACACAAACTTTTAATACGGTTTTCTTTTTCTTGTTCTTCTTTGATGTAATCGTGATTTTTGTTTTTCCCGCTTTTACACCCTTTACAACACCTTTGGCTGATACCGTAGCAATCTTTTTGTTTGCCGATTTATAAGTCACCTTTTTATTTGCTTTCTTATTCGGTTTTACCTTTACAGTCGTTGTAATTTTAACCTTTTTACCTTTTGCCACATATACATTTTTTCCTGATGGTGCGGATGCTGTCACTTTCTTTACACTGGCTTTTTTCGCTTGAGCATCACTTGCGTTAAATACAACTGCTGTTGAAAGTGCTGCTGCAAAACTTAACGCACCAATAAATACTTTTGTTAATCTTCTATTCATTTCATTTCCTCCCTAATAAAATTTCATTTCCCGGAATCTCTAAACTTGTATTTTCCCTTGTTGCCGCTGTCTGTTACTCCTCCCTCCGTGGCATAATTGCAAGATTATAAATAGTATAACATTGTTTCTATGTGACGGCAATGGGAAATCGCCTTGGTTTGAAATAATTATCTACGCATCCATTTAGTCCAAGGACTCTTTTTTTCATACAGAACATCACATAATTCCTGCATAGAAGAATATCTCTTTTTGGCATCCACCGCCATTCCTTTCATAATAGCCTGTTTCTTATACCGTTTCATATCAATATTTTTAAATTTCCAAAGTGGCACAACCTGGTCACGAATCAGTCTCCTTACGGATTCATCCGGTCTTATCCCGGTGAGCATAAAATAGATTGTAGCACTGGCACCATATACATCCGTATATGCTCCTTTTTCTGAATTTTCTATGTACTGTTCCTCTGCTGAATAGCCTCTTTTAAAGAAAATAGTCATTGTCTTATTATCACGTACTTCAGAAATTCTTGCAGCTCCAAAATCGATTAACACAGCTTTATTATTCTTTGTCAAAATAATATTATCCGGTGAAATATCTTGGTGAAGTAATCCTTCTTTATGAATTTCATTCACCGAATATAAAATCGGTTCCATAATTGTCAAAACTCTCTGCGGACTCATCGGTCCATCACGTTCCACAATCTGTTTCACATTTTCACCCAAAATTCTTTCCATCACCATATACGCCGTTTGATTTTCATAAAAGAAATCTTTTACCATAACAATACTGTCTAACGCCTCAAAATGTGCCAAAGTTCTCGCTTCATTGACAAACTTGCTAAGCCCTTTTTCAAACAATTCTGTAGAATTTCCTTTGTAAATCGTAACCGCTTTTTCACCATTCATGCGCATCGCATAACGCCTAGGAAAATATTCCTTAATTGACACTTTCTGCTGCAAAATCTTATCAAAACCCAAATATACAATTCCCATTCCACCCTCGTCAATTACATCCAGAATTTCATATTTGTGATTTAATTCTGTTCCTTTTTTCAACCAATATTTTTCATACTCACGCATTGTTCTTTTTCTCCATATCAAAATACCTTTCTAAAGTATCCGCCAGAGAATACATCTCATCTTTCTGAAAACAACCACACAATATTCCATCCAATTCGTATTTGTTTTCGTCTATTGGTGCCATCTGACACGCATTTAAAATATGATTTGCGAAATCAATAAACTCCGCTTTTGCTTTTACTGCATCGTAGTTTTCGCTTTCCATACGCCTGACATACCGTTTCTGTGATAAACATAGAATCAATGGCAGCAAATCCTGTCTTGTAATTAACAAACACCTTCTTTTCTGCTGTTTGATTAATTCATCCCGATTATCAAGATTTGGCGTAACTATCAAATGCATTAATTTTTCTTTTTGTAATGAAACATTTAATAAATCTGATAAATACTTATCATCCATAAGACGAATTTCTCCCTGCTTTCTCCTTTTATTCTCCTGCCTCGTCCGATTTTTCAAATCCGTATACAATTCAGCCAAAAGTTCCTTATTCGAGTTTGTAGAAATATTTGAAATTTCCACCAGCTCATGAATCGTCTTTTTCATTTGCTCAGAAAGATTATCGTTCTTATTGCAATAAATGCTTTTCAAATATTTCGGAATTGTTTTCTTTCGATTTTTGGTATTCATATGCCATTTCTGCTCCCATCGTTCAAAAGAAGTTTCTGCCAGCAAAGTCTCTAAATAATCTTTGGCATCTTTCTTTATTTCATGTATTACTTCTTCTTTAATTGTCTTAAAATAATCTAAAACAGTCTTACTGTATCCCTTAAAATCTTCTACACGCTCCAGCATCCACTGTAAAAAATCATCCGCAGCCAACTCACAATTTTTTCCATACTCTTTCCAAATATTATTCGTGCGGTTCTGTTGTTTTAAAGAAAATTCAAGGGGAAGAGAAGATTCAAATTTATCCACCATTGTCAAACATTTTGCATAAGACAAGTGATGATAGAATCCATACAAAAAAATCATTTCACGATAATCATTTACTTGAAAATCCGGTTCACAAGTCACATAAACTAATAATTCCCGCATTTCTTTATCCGATAATTCTAAAGCAAAACCCAATTTAAACAATCCTTCACGATTTGGCCTTTTTTGTCCCCCTATTCCAAACCATTTCTGAATTGTTTGTGTTGCCGCAATTCGTTTTCCTTTTTCCCCGGTACGTTTTAAAAACATACGGTATGCCTGATAGCGCTCTTCCTCCGAAAAAGCATTATAATCTTTTTTACACCCCAACATTTTTTGTAACAAAAAGCCATCTAAATGATTGTAACTTTTTTGCATAGTATCTTTTCACCTTTTTCGCTTTATTTCGTATATTAAGCATAACATATACCGCTATCTTAACACACACCCCTATTATATTTTTTCCTAATTTTTAACGGCGAGAAAAAAGGACGGCTTTAGCCGCCCCCTTGTTTACTTCAGTATTACACTGGTATTTGAATCTGCGAGATACAAAACTGTTCCTGCCGGACATTCTGTCTGTACTTCTTTCTGAAGCCGTTTGTTTGCTATAAATGTTCCATTTGAGGAATGATCCTTTACTATGTAACGATTGGTTTGTGCATTATAACTTACCGAACAATGGACATTACTTACATGCGGATTACGAAATACGATATTTGCCTTGTTTGGATTCTTCCCCAATATAAGTTTGCAGTTCTTCGATATTATATAATCTCTTTTCCCATACACTTCACCTTTCAATACACATACATTTCCCAGTTTTTCTTTTGGCGGCTGTGGTGCCGGTACATGCGTTTTTTGCGGTGTCAATACTGGTGCAGATGCCGGCTGTGGTGTTGGCACCGGCTGTGGTGTTGGCACCGGTGACGGCTGTGGCGGTGTCTGTATTGGAAATGGCTGTTGTACCGGTGTTGGTACCGGCAATGGCATAGCCGCTTGTCCGGTCACAAAATTATCTGTGGCATTCTTAAATAAAATCGTTGAAATAAGCTGTAAAAAAGCGGCTGCCAAAAAGGAACACACCAAAGAAATTATCACTACCGATTCTAATATATACCATCTCAAAAAAATATGGCTATTTCCAATAATATATTTTCCAACATAAAACCCTGCTCTCCCAGAAAAAATAATCCAGAATATAATTCCGACTTCATTAATAATACCCAAGGTAATGGACGCTCCTTTATGATTACTTCCACGTTTTAAAAGTACAATTGCAGCAAGAAAATTTACACATGCACCAATCATGAAAAACAACATAGTTCCTGCAAACAATAAGTGCATTTGAGTATCTCCAAAATCAAAAATACTCTCTTGAAACAACGCTACAAAAAATGACAAAAACGGTCTTCCGGCAAAAAAGTTTCCTAATGACATTGTCATAATCCACGAAACCACATCCCAAATTGCCATTACCAAGCTAATACCTGCTGTTATCGCAGCAAAAACTCCACCAACTGTATTTCTTGTACTTCTCATAATTCTACCTCCAAACTTCTATCCTAATTTGATTCTTGTTTTACCATCTGCTAATGTTAGTACCGTTCCTGCCGGATATTCAACAAACATATCTTTTGGCAGACGATTCGTTCCAACAAAAGTTCCATTTAAAGAATGATCCTTTATAATATAGCCGTTTGTCTTTTCATTGTAACGAATACTGCAATGTACATTACTGATATGCTCATCCTGTATAATCAAATGGCATCTTTGTCTGCTTTTTCCCACCAATATTTTATTGGCTGATGGCAGTTTATAACCTGCCTGTCCAATAACCGGACCACTCGTAACCACAACCCGTCCCATTGGCGGTGTAACATTATTTTGCTGTATGTTTACTTCCTGCCATGGATTTTGCTCCTGCAAAGGTTCCTGTTTTTCAAATTCCAAGTCTATTGTAGGCGGAATCACTTGATCTATAGGATAAGGCGGCATTCCATGTTCCTTAAGCTGCTCTTCTTTTTCTGCCGGCTTTTTCGATATTACAATTGCCAATATAATTAACATTGCCGTCAAAATAAACGTCACAGCCGCTAATACAAGACATAAATTTTTAAAACTCTTATCATAAGCGTTAAAGCCTTGAATCAGTCCATTAATACTGGAACCAATCCAGACAAGGGAAACAACAACATTTATAATTCCACAAAATACATAGAGCCCATTGGTTTCTCTTTTTTTCTCCCGAATTAATTTTGCCTCACAAAATAACACAACAATTCCGCCTCCGGAAACAATCACAAAAAGAGCCATTGCCGTATGAAACCATGCAGCGGAATTAGTAGTCAAAAACCGCCAGATGAAATTTGAAATAAGCCGAAATGCATCTGCTTTCCATGCCACCCATTCAATAACAAGCAACACTAAAACAATAGCATGCAAAACAGCAGCAACATAAGATAATACACTCCATTTTTTTAATTTATCACTCATGTTTATTTTCCCCTTTCCTACCGTTCAAAAATCCATGTTGATTCATGTTGCAGCAATCTGCCATCCTTTAAGTAATACTGTGCCTTACTGTTTTTTTCCGGTTCTTTTTGTTTGCCATTCCATAACACAATACCGCCGCCATATCCATCAACAACTTTCCATTTCGGATTCTTTACCTGCTTTTTAAAATCATCATTCTTTTTCTTACATTCTTCCTCTTCACTCTTTTTTTTCGCTATATACTCTACATCATAGCTGCCATTTGCATTAAGAGATAGAATCATTTGATAACCATTTTCTTTTTGAAAATCTTTTTCCTCCTTTTCCATTCCCTGAAGCTTAGTTGTTGTCCACTTGCCAACATAAGATTGATTTGAGCACCCGGTAAGCATGCACAAACCAACTGCCATCAAAACAACCACTGCTCTTTTTAACTTCATGTTTCTCTCCTCACTTTCTTTTTTATTTCTATTTTCCACTTGACCACCAAGTTTTATCACCAATCACATCATAATACCGTTGCAGTGGAACAATCGTTCCATCTCGAATTTCAAAAACTTCCCATAACACTCCACTGCGATTTGCCGGAACATAAAAAGTCTGTATCAAACCATCCTTTCCGTAAACACGAACCACCGCATGAGACCTTGACATCTCATAACTGTCCTCATTTCCGCTGGAACAATTACTAAAATCCGCCACATAATATTTGTACTGTCCTTCCTTAACAGAATCAATTGTAACGGTTTCCGGTCCATACCCCTCCCGTTCATCGACATCCAAAGACGCTGAGCCATCCGGTAAATCTTTCTGATAATAAGCAACATGGTAATCCTCATCCTGCTGTCCCATATTTCCCGGTGTAAACAAATGAGAATCCAAATCGTTCGGTGTCTCTCCCCAAGTTAAAACGATTCTCAATTCATTTTCATTTAACTGTTTCGATAAATAGAGTTGTGTTAAATTTTCCGAGCTGCCGGAAACAAATATTGTTTCATAAGTATCCACATACCCTTCTTTTGAAATCTGTACCGTATACATTCCGGAAACTAATGATAAGTTTTCCCTGCTGTTTTCAGAATAAAACTGACTAACCGGTTCACCATCCCTATGATTAACACCAGTACGGATTGTAACCGAAACGCCTTCCAGAGAACTCACACTAAGAGCATCATAAAATTCCAGTGCATACGAATATTCTGTATCCGATTTTTCCGATAGATACACTGGCTGCTGGCTGATGTCTATCTTATCTTCGTCTATTTCAACATCATAAATTTCTTCCTCCGTAAAATCCTCTTTTGTAACAGCAAGTTCATAACCAGCCTCTCTTGTCGGTACCAAAATATTATAGTAACCCTTGTCATTTGTTGTACCACCATAAACATCGCAGTTATATTCTGTTGATTTCAAGGTTACGGAAGCATCTGCCATACCGGTTCCATTTTCATCACACACATAGCCGCATATACTGCTGACACCTTCAAAATGATTCACCTTTTCAAATGTGTTATAGGCACGGTTAAGCATAACTTTCTCGCAATTGTCATATTGTTTTCTTTTTTCTTGTGACAATTTTGAATACTCCACTACTTTTTTATGCTCTGAAAGTGCCTTCTTTTCCTTTTTGCCATAACAGTAATTGATTTCACCTTCCGCATTTACAATTCGCCAGTTTACCATCGTGTCATTATGAAATAAATATCTCACACCTTTTTTGCTTAATTTCGCATAAGACGGTACATAATTAGTATCCTCGTAACAATAAATGAAATTTACTTTTCCATCATCCGTGAAATAATACTCGGTAATATGTAATACCGTCTCATCTTTTTCAATACTTACCATCTTATGAACTTTGTCACTCTCCGGATGATGATATATTTCATATTCGATTTCATTCTTTGTTTTTGCGTGAATAAACTTTTTATGTGTTACCCGATAAGTATTAATCTGATTATCTTCCTCGTTATTTTCATCTGCATCTTCCAATGTATAAAACAACGTCTTATCCCATTTATACTTGCCACTTCTTTTGCCTGGCACATAGTTTAATTCATCCACATCAATCTGGCGGCTGTTATTTATATCCGCAGAAATAATTTCCTGTTTGTCATTTTCTTTTGAAGAATCCGGGGACTGACCGTTCAGATTCCGAACCGAGTACAGCAAATCATCCTGTTTAGAACGTGTCTGAATCTGGCAGGTAGAACTTACACTTTTGTCCGTCCTGCTTTTTGCCGTCAAATTACAGGTAACTCCATAATCATTTACGACAATATGTCCATTACTTCCTACAATCACCTGATTCGAATCACATGTCCACACAACATCTTTTTCTTCTATGCCATCCCTCTGTAAATATTTCGTCATGTCCATTTCTTGCTTGGTATCCACCCAAAAGGATGGCGCGCGAAACGCAAGTGACTGAGTAGTCGGAGTCTTTCTATTTTGCACATAATTTACTTTTTCATTACTCTTAGAATATATTGCCAGATAAACAATAACAGCAGCTAAAAGCAACAAAAAAATCCCAAGAGCAGCACATGTTGATTGTATACTCGATTTTTCATTCTTCATACAGCATCTCCCCCGGCTTTCTAAAACCTTCTTATTTTTTCAACCTTGCAATATAGGATTGCAAACCTCGCAAAAATGTAACAACCGAATTATAGTTATACATTTTTACCCGCAGTTTTACAGTTTCACCGGCAAAGGATATAAGCAAATAAGTTCCCCGCCGCAGAAAATACAACAAGGTAAATAAACCGGCATAGAACAATCCCGAAATAAGAGCTCCCACTAAAGCTTCACCCCCTGCAATTGCTCCAATAATAAGATTAAATATAAGCAGAAGACCACCCCATATAAAATACGAAATTGGATTTTCGTGCAGAATCTGTGTGCCGGAAATTTCTTGTAATTCTACAATGGTGTTTTTCGTATCAAGTCCTCTCGATAGAGTAAACCGATTTTCTTTCGCATAAAACCTTTTGTTTGTAAAAAACACTCTGGTAGAACCAATACTTCCATCCGCAGCCATTGTCGAGACATATGAATTCTGAAGATTCATAACAATCTGCTCATCCGAATCAACGATTAATTCATTTCCTCCGGATGCCGGCTGCTGATATCCCTGTTGATACCCTTGCTGATACCCTTGCTGCTGATAATTTCTTTGCTGCGCATTCGTACCAAATTGATAACCACATTTATTACAAAATGCTGCGTTATCATTTAACACATTTCCACACTTTGGACAACTCTTACTCATAGTAAATTCCTCCTTAAAATATGTATTGATTACCGCCACCTCTTTGTCAGCGGAGGCGGATAATTCTCTTTTTTTAATCGTTATGCATTGATTGCCGGTAACAGTTATAAGCACTAAAACAACCAAAAGCAAAATACACAGACTAAATGTTATGTACATTCCCACAGAAAGTATTTCTTTCCACAGAAAGCGGAGAATATTTTCTGCTATTGATAAGAACACATTATCTTTTATACTTTCCCCTGCTTCATCTTTTAGCTGCTCCGCAATATTTTCAGCAACGTCTCTATCCACATGCAATACAGAAAAAAACATCGTTTGCGGTATCAGCATAAGCATCGCAAGCAGCAATACAAACTGCCAGACTTTGAGTATCCTGCGTTTCATCTCAGAGCCTCCCATTACTTTAATAAAAACTGTTCCTCTCCATCTCCCAAAAGCAATACCGTTCCCGGTTCTGCCATCGAATAAGAAGAAGCCGTTACCAGTCTGCCATCTGCCATTTTTGTACCTGTTGAAGAATAATCAATCACAAAATAATTCCCCGTCTTGTCATCGTAGCGAATTCCACAGTGCCGTCTGCTGATTCCCCGATTATCAAAAACAAGCATACTGTATGCCGGGTCTCTTCCCAGTACGATTTCCTCTCCTGCATTTACTGTGAGAGACTGCCCTGCATATTGTCCACAGATTCCTGTTAAAGTTCCACAAGCAGCTGCTTTTGCATCCCCCGGTAATGGCATATTCTCTAAACTTTGATTTTGAAAAAATTCCACTTTCTTCTCCCGCCTTTTCTGAACACAAGTAAGGATAAAGAAAACACTTCCTGTAACACACAGCATACATGCCAGAATAAAATTGGCATAAGCACCGATTCCCCCTGCATGATGATAAACTTCTTTGATAAACTGTGAACCGACACCGCGAATGGCAAGCATTTTTTCAGAAACCAGCGAAAAAGAATGAATACTGCCTCCTGCCGCCCTCCAGATTGCTCCCGGTACTGCAAAATACAAAATTAAGTCAAACAAAACTGCCAAAGTTCCGGTAAGCATTACGCCAAAAGAATACAACCGTCTTTTTACAATACAAAAAACGAGAAATCCGGCTGCTATGAGAACCGGCAGATAAATGAAACACCCCATAAGGAAAAATATCTTTCTTCCTGCATTCTTTTGATTTGAAAAATACTTTTCAAACTGAATTTGCGGCAACACAAGCGGCGTATTTTCTCTCAAACACCATCTTCCCCATGTAAAGCCGGAAAATGAAGTCTTATTTCCAAACCTGCTTTTCATTTCTTTTTCATAAGACGCTACCCATGCATTTCTTAATTCACTATCTTTTTGATAATTCGAAATAAACGTAAATGCACCGGCGGCATCTGCTGTAACAGCATCCTGTTTTCTTGCATATTCATGTACGTTTACCGCAGCATCCACATAATCATTTCCGGATAATGTTATCCATGGAATAAATGCGGTTACAAGAAACAAAAATAACAACACCATTCCAACAATCCACTGTCCGATTTTTTTGCCTTCTGTCACTTACACCACCTACTTTTCCTTACAACAAAGTTTTTCCAACGTATCGATTACCACCCGGTCATTTTTAATCCGCAAATTCTTATCCAATTCCATCATCCGGCATATCAGTTGAAAATAACCTTTTCGAATTTTTACTCCATGTTTTTTAGGTGGTATTAATTCTGTTTTTTTTGACGACAATCTTGTGAGTGCGTCTGTCGGGACATGCCCCGTCAATAAATAATAAAATGTTGCTCCCATAGCGTAAATATCCGTCCAAGCTCCTTCATCTTTCGGAATGCCTTCTTTTGCCGTGCGATACTGCTCCGGCGCAGCATAATTCTTTTTTAAAAAGGCAGCCTGCAAAACCGGTTGTTTGTCCGTCATATACTTTGCCGCTCCGAAATCAATTAAAACCACTGTACCCTCTTTGGTACAAATAAGATTACCCGGCGAAATATCACCATGCACAACATAGTTTTCATGAATCGTACAAAGAGCTTTCATGACCGACAGAATAATCTCCACCGCTTTCCTTTCGGAATAAGGCTCATACTGTCTTTTTTTCATTCTTCTTCCCACACTGTCTCCCTGCAAATATTCCATCACAAGGTACACCGTATCATTGGCTGAAAACACATCATATATCGTAACAACATTTTGTGCATGAATGAATTTGGCAGTTATTTTGGCTTCTTTCAAAAAACTCTTTTTTCCATAAAGAAAAGCATTTAAATATCTGGAATTTTTCACCTCCAAAGCATCCGCTTCCCGCTCTGCCCATTCCGACGGAAAATACTCCTTTACCGCCACATTTCTCTGAAGCAGTAAATCCTCACAAAGATAAGTGATTCCAAAACCACCCACACCAATGCAGCCAATCACCCGGTATCTTTCATCTAAAAGAGTATCTTCTGAAAGTACATGTTCCGGCTTTTGTTTTTCATTTAAGTATTCCAGTTTTTGAATGACCTGTTTGGGATTTTCTTTTGGCAGCATAATCCATGACAAAAAATCTTTTTTATCCATATCTTCCTTCATGGAAAATACCAGCACATAGACTTGTTCAACCGGAAACATGGAGAGCACCACAGGACATCCTTCCTTATCTCTTTGCTGTGAAAATCCCCACGCAATCTGTAACAATTGTGTAAGACTTCCGCCAACCGAAGTTATCATATAGCATCGGATATCCAGTAAACTGTCATAGGTGCGCCAGATTACAAAATCTTTTTTCTTTAAATAACAATTCCCAAGCAAAAATCGTTTAGCAATAATTTTCCCCTGATGCCAGCCGTTTTTGTCTTCTTCTAAGGGCTTTTGCGGACTCCAGCCACAAACCGGACATTCGTCTCTTTCTCTGTCCCATTCCACAAAACAGCCCATGCAAGCCTTTACCTCCATGCCATCCTCCTATGATTGTTTTTCCTTTTCTCCCGAAAGTACCTCACCGTATAAGTCATAATACAAATCTGCCATTCGCTGATACCTATCCTCTATCTGCACCGATAATCCCTTTTTAACGGCCTGAGATTTTTTTTCCGAAACATTCACACCCATTTGCTGCAGACTAACCATTTTGTCTTCACTCACCCGTTCATAGGCACGCTGTGGTTTCCTGCCGGTCAGCAGATAAAAAATGCTGCCGCACAAACTGTAAACATCGGTCCATGGACCTTGTTTTCCATGAGAGTCATATTGCTCAATCGGTGCATAACCATGCTTCAGTAAAACGGAATGATCCTTTCCTGAGTGGTATTCTTTGGCTGCACCAAAATCAATAACTTTTGCTCTTCCCTCTCTGGTTACCATAATATTATCTGGGCTAATATCCCGGTGGATAATATTCTCCTTGTGTACCTCGTTGAGTGCCGCAATCACTTCTTTTAACATCGGAAATAAAACATCGGGTGGAATCTTACCGCCCAATTGCTTGGCATACCGGCGCAAATCAATTCCTTCAATATATTCCATAACAATATATGCCGTATTATTTCCATAGAAAAAATCACGGACCGAAACAATTCCGGACATCGTATAAAAATGCGATAAATTTTCTGCTTCTTTGATATATGTTTGCAGCCCATGCTGATACGCATATTTTGCCTGCTCCGTATTTTCTGTAAAAACGTTTAAGGTGGCGGTTAAGGACGAGTGTGATATCGTTTCCGTAATTCCCCGCGAAGCAACTCCTCTTGGAAAATATTCTTTAATACACACCCGCTTGCTCTGATAAAAACCCCAGCCAATATAAGTAATACCAAAGCCACCTACACCAATCACTTTTCCTACAAGATATTTACCATTTAATATCTCATAAGGTGGCAGACTATTTTTCACCTGCTGATACGCCGGCAAATAAAATCCGCAGTATGGACAGGGTTCTTTTGGCATATTTAATTCTTTCATGCATCCCATGCATAAAACATTGGGGTCTACCAGTCTTTTTGCCATTATTTTTCACTCTCCCGTCTGCTGTCATTAACCATCCACAACTTCATCGGCATCTCCTTCTGTAAAATCTACTTCATCTTCATCGGATGGTTTCTTTTTCACACTTTTCTTTTTCATACTTTTGGGCTTTGTTGTAGCCGAACTTGGCACCGGTGTCTGTGTAGGCTCCGGTGTCGGCTCTACCCCTTTGCTCTTTACTAAGGTAATCTGTTTGTCCTCCCGGATATTAATGATTTGTCCTTTCTCAGGAAGCTGGGAATCCACTTTTCCTTTTGATACAGTCGAATAATTCTTACCACTTTTTACAACAACAGGAACCGTTATTCCTCGCGACTTCAAAAGTGCCTTAGCCTCATTTACAGACAGTCCTGTAAGTTTTGGCATTTTTTTCTCGTAATCACTTTTTTTACCAACCGAATAAACGAGCACAACCGGGGAAGCCGATTCTCCCTTGGTATACACTTCTCCCGCACCAACGGTCTGCGATACCAGTGACCTATTCGGAATTTCATCCGAATAAGTCTCTTCTACCGTCACTGCAATTCCCTTATCCTCAAAATAGCGAACCGCATCCTCTCTTGTCATAGAAGCACAATCCTTCATTGTAAATTTATTCGTACCACCACTTACCGTAAACTGTACCGATGTATCGCCTGACACAGCACTTCCTTCGACTACACTCTGCTCAATTACCGTGTCCTCTTCTTTTTGTGTATCGTACTCATAGATTGGCTCGGAAATATTTTTAATTCCCGTATTGTTTAACAACTGCTTGGCTTCCTCCAAACTTTTTCCAGTGCAGTCCGGCATTGCCTTCATCTGTTCTGAAGTCTGAACCTTCGCATTGTTTTGTTTCACATACCATGTCACCGCTCCTGCCATCGCACCTGCCAGTCCTATGACGCATAAGATTAAGAGCACTTTCGTACCTGTTTTCATTGCCAAAAGATGTGAAACCAATCGCCCATGCTCCGGTGGCGGCGGTGGTAAAATCCACTCCGGCTCATATACCGGCTGGAAGTTCTGTCCACCAAGCGCCTCCATAAAATCCTCTGCCGTCTGCAAACGATACTGTGGCTTCACATTAAGACAGCACATCATAGCAAGTTCTGCCTGCTCCGGAAGTTCAATTCCCATACTGGATGGTGGAATCAGTGAGTCCTCGTTTACCCGGTTATTTGCCGGAATCGGTTTCATTCCTGTCAACATACGATAAAACAATGCTGCCACAGCATACAAATCCGTATAAGGCCCCTGTGGTGCCGTTTTACTGTACTGCTCAATCGGTGCGTAGCCCTGTTTCAATACGATTTCTGTTCGTATATTAGCAAGCTCTGACGCATGTTTTGCGGCACCAAAATCAATTAATTTGATAACACCTTCATTGGTGACAAATACATTATCCGGTGCAATATCACGATGAAGCACACCTCTTTTATGAATGTCTTTTAACGTATGCAGTACCGTAAGAATAACTCTTCTGCACCACTCATAATCCTTCTTGTTACCGGACTGTTTGAGAATTGATTTTACATCCATTCCCTCTAAATACTCCATCACAATATAACCGGTTCCATTCTGCTCAAAAAACGTATATATTGCCACTACGCCTTTGATGTCCTGAAGGTTTGCAACACTCCTTGCTTCCTCCAAAAAGCTTTGAAGTCCTGCCCGGAAATGGTGAGCCGATTTTGCATCTTTTGGTCGAACGGTAATTCCATCCGAATCCCTTTCACAAATCTGTCCGGGATAAAATTCCTTAATTGCCACTTTGCATAAAAGCGTCTCGTTCCAGCCAATGTATGTGTTTCCAAATCCACCGGAACCAATTGCCTTCCCCACAATAAATTTGTTCTGCAGCACCGTTCCCGGCTGTAAAAACTGCGGCGGTACGGCTTCCAAATCCAAAGACGCTCCACAGTGTGGACAAGTATGTAATTTTTCATTTTCTATTGGCTGCATACAGCCGTAACATCGTTTCATAAGATTCCTTTCTTTGACGATAGTTTCTATTAACTCATTACAAAATCAACATCTTCACTCGCACTATCAGGTTTTTGGGTCGTTTTTGGCTTTGCAGGTTGTGAATCCCTCTGCTTAGGCACACTAGTTGCCTGTGGCACCGGCGTTGCATTTGCCTTTGTCTCAATCACAATCTTATACTTTCCATCCTTTTTAAATACCTTTTCCGGTTTTCCATCCACAAGTGCATATACATTTGTAATCACCGCATTACTTTCCGGACCTTTTATCGTCACATCATAGCTATATGAAATATCCTTTAAAGCACTCTTTACCGCTGCCGGGCTTTTTCCGGACCAGGAAACCAGTTTATAAACCGTATCAAATGGAAGTTCACTTGTTTTACTGTCATCAAACGTCTGTCCCGCTGCAATATTCTGGTTTACAATATAGCCAACCCCTTTGACGGAATCTAACGATACATAAGCAGCATTATAAGAAGGAGTTTCCTTTCCAATGAATTTCTTACCTCTGTACTTAGCAAGTTTTACACTGTTAATATATCTTCCACGAAAATTCTTCATAACATCCTTAAAATATGGGCTCACATAATAGTAAATGGCATCCACATCTTTTAAAGTAAAAAAGGTATCTTTCTTTTGACCGCGAATCTCTTTGGCAGAAATAAATTTCCCTTTTACTGTTATGCCATAAACATCCCGGTAATTCTGGCGGTTACTGTCAACGGCATCCTCACCTAACCCTTCCGTTGCCTCTTTACATTTGTCACTGCTAAGTTTTAAATACGCCGCTAACGAGTCCACGTTACCATTCATATTTTCCGCCACCGTTCCATAGTTACAGCGTTTACTCGTAACTAAAGAGCACAGAATCTTTTTATCTTTTCCCAGTGTTCTTCCGCTTACCGGATTCTGCACAGATATAATTTCATCCTCTTGATTTGGGTCATACATAACGGCATTTACTTTCAGAGAAACCCCATCTTTTTTCACAAGTTCTTCCGCATTTCCATACGTCTTACCAATGATATTGGCAGCTCTCACTTCCGTACTGTCTCCCGTGTCAATGGTATCCGTCATTTTCTGGTAAGTAACAACTCCGCCAACACCGACAATCACACAGGCTAACACAGCAACTAAGCCTTTTGCCCACTTCGGGAATTTACCCACATCATTTTTCTTATTTTTTACATGAATCCGCTTAACCTGAGCACTGTTTAATTCTTCTAAAAATACCTGTGCCGACGGCGTACGGTCTTTCTGATACACATTAAGTGCATTCATCATCGCATTCTCTATATTTTGCGGAATGGAGATTCCTAACTGCGTTGGTGTTTTTAATTCATCTAACAAAGCTCTATCGACAGACTCTACCGGCACCTTGCCTGTAATCATTCGATACATCACTGCTCCCAGTGCATAAACATCGGTCCATGGGCCGCGGACGCCACGGCTTCGATACTGCTCCTCCGGTGCATAACCCTGTTTCAAAATAATCGCAAGGCTCTTGGAATTTGCCGTCGTAACATAACGGGTTGCTCCAAAGTCCATCAGTTTAATCTCTCCCTCCGCAGTAACGACAATAGTTTCCGGTGAGATATCACAATGGATAATGTCAAGCGGATGCACCTGACATAAGCCGGTGAGAATTTTAACAATAAATGCTTTCGCTTCCTCAGCAGAAAAAACCTTGCCATCATCAAGAATCTGCTGCAACGTTTCCCCTTCCACATATTCAGAGATTACATAACCGGTATCATTTTCCGCAACACAGTCATATACCTTGGCAATTCCTTCTACCGCATTTAAGTGCTGTATCCGGTTTGCCTCATTTAAAAATGTCGTAAGCCCCTGCTCAAACTGTTCAAGCGCATCACCGGAGTAAATCGTAACTTCTGTTTCCCCTTCTGCGCGGCTTGAAAAATCGCTTGGTAGATACTCTTTCACAAACACTTTCCGGTTGTGCTCAGCATCCATTCCCAAATAGGTAACCGTATATCCACCATAGCGGATAACACGTCCCACAATATACTTTCCACCCACTACGGTTCCAGGGTCTAGATAATATGACTCCTGACGCAGTGTCGTTTCATCGTAACCACAATGCGGACATGTCGTACAATTATCCTCTATATTCGTCATACAACCCATACATAATTTCATGTCTGACTTCCTCCTTTTTCTATGCCTTTATCTTCACCGGTTTTGACTCAACGGTTATATCTCCATATTTTGCACGAAGTTTGAAATAGCGGTAAGTTCCTTTTTTCATATTGATTTTTGCACCGCTTTTCTTACTTATGGATTTCACTACTTTTAACTGACTCTTTTTCTTTCCTACTAACACTTCTATTTTCCCTGGTTTTGCAAAACCTTTCCCATAGGAATACGACAATTTGAATGAACGGTACACGCCTTCAATATATCGCTTTGCCTTTCCCCGTACATATTTAATTTTCGGTGTCGGCAGATTACAGGATAAGGTGACCGGAAGTGCCGCCAGTTCTTTTGTCTCTCCCTCTTTGGTCTCCATCAGTTTTACAGAAAGATTTTTTTCTCCTAGAAAACATTTTTTCAAACGGAGAAAATTTCCTAATTTACTGTAAGTAAGATATTTTTCATCACCTTTAGCAAGTGAAACATCCAACCATAAATTTTCTTTTTGCGGAAGTTTTCCAAAGAAATACTCTAATGACAAATTTTTATTAAGTGTCAATTCTCCATTGTCAATATAAGAAACATTGATGAGGCGCCACTCTTTTTCTTCCGAAGAATTGTTTTCTGTATAGGCACAGCGATATAGGGATATACCAATTGGCTCTACACCAAAAACAGCACTGTTTTTAGTCGTTTCCAGCCAGTTTCCTCCGTCTTTTTGGAAACGGAATTTGCCTGCATTTACCCCCGTCAACTCAACTTTAGTCTCAAACTGGTCTTTCGCTTCATTATAAACAGGGGCATTGTCCGAATCTACAACTTGAAATTCTTCCGCACGTACCTCACCTGCCGGAGCTAAACTGCCTGCCACAAGGGCGAACATCATAAAACCTGATAAAATCTGTTTTCTCATTTCTCTTACCAATCCTTTCTTTTAACGTTTATCTTTTTTCAAATTTCTAAGAACAATGGTACTTGCCACACCGCATATCAGCATGATAAGAAGCAAAATAAGCCAAGTATGCCATAAATGCTCCGATGTTCTTACAAAAAAGTCTTCATATGGTTTTGCCGGAATTTTCATCAATTTCCCGGTTTCTGTCTCAATTTCTTTATACGGAAGAGCATTCAAATCTGCTGTATTTCCAAGACACTCCATCGACCATCGGCTGACCGTGATTTTGGAAATGACAAGTGCCCCGTCACCCAGTGCAAATAAAACTCCAGAAAATAATAACTGAACAATTAACACAAACGGTGCAAATGCCATAGCCCGGTCTGCATTGCGCACAAGAGACGATACAATCAATCCCATCGATTCCGAAGCAAATATCGTAAGCACCATAGTCAGCCAGATTTCCATTCCCGGATGACTGCCCCAAATAGTTCCTCCTTTGGCAGTATGCTCTAATAAGTTCAAGAAAATAGTGGTCAAAAGCGTCGCCTGTATAAGACAAATAATTCCCTGAACAATGTATTTGGACAACACATAGCCGGACAACCGCAAATTTCCCATATACTCTCTTTTGAGAATGGCTCTCTCCTTACACACTTCCTGAATCGTGTTAAACAATCCAATCCATATGCCGGAACAGGAAAGGGCAAATAAAATTGACTTTGTATCATCAAAGTTTACAAAAGTTCCTTCCTGCGCCACCAAAAACAATAAAAGTGCAATGGCAACCGGCTGAACCAATAACAAAAGCAGTCTTGAATAATCATTTTTAATTAAGTTCATATACCGTGCCGTCAAGACTCGCAGCTGCTTAAACCACGAAACATTTCGCCTTGCGGAATTTTATATAAACATATCTTCTGCCTTTGTAAGTGCGGGTTCTTCCTGCCTTTTCTGCCAGTAATTTTGCAGATAATAGCCATTCCAGTTATCTGTATTTACAGCAAGTTCATTGTAGATTTCCACTAAATCCTGTTTTCCGAAATATTCATTCATTTCCGAAGGTGGTCCACAATAACAAATCTTTCCTCCCGGTCCCATAAAAATCACCTTGTCGCACAAGTGAATACTCTGTGTGGTATGTGTTACCATGATGATTGTCTTGCCTTCACTCTTTGACAACGAAGCCAATGTATGCATCAGACTTTGTTCCGTATCCGGATCTAAACCGGATGTTGGTTCATCTAAGAAAAATAATCCGGGGTCAGCCAGCAATTCAACGGCTATACTAGCTCTCTTTTTCTGACCACCGCTTAATTTTCTGATATAGGTATCCGCATGTTGCGTAAGGTCTACCATCTCAAGCACCTTATAAATCCGCAGTTCCATTTCTGCCCTTGTTGTGTCGGATGGCATTTTCATTTTTGCTGTATATAACAGCATCTTTTTCAGTTTCAGATTTTCGTAAATAATATCCTGCTGCGGAACAAAGCCAATCATGTTTTTCAAACTATTGAAATTCCTTCTAAGGTCAATTCCATTACAGAAAACATTTCCTTCAATATCCCGGTCAAAGCCGCTCATAGCATTCATTACCGTCGTTTTTCCAGCACCGGAACCTCCGATAATTGCTACAAACTCATTACTGCCAATATCACCATAAACCTGATTAAGAATTTTCTTTCGTCCGGCACCTCTGCCTACCTCTTTGGAAATATTTTCAAGCCGGAGAGACACACCGCTCATAGCCCCTTGGTACAACAATTTTCCATCGACGACAAAGAATAAAAAGTTTGCAATCTGAATCATGTCTTTTTCTGCAATTTGCTCATCGCGGTTTACTCTTTTGCCATTGACATATACGCCATTCATGCTGCCATAATCGATGATGGTATACACACCATTCTGGTTCATGATTGCTGCATGCTTTCTCGAAATTCCAGGGCTGTCCATCACAATCGTATTGTCACTGCCACGTCCAATCAGTGTAAGTCCCTCGGATAAAGTCTGGCACTGCCATGCACTTTTTTGCAGTGAATCTGTCAGTATAATAACTGCCGATTGATTTGACACATGATTTTTTGCATCAATACGGAGAATCCAGTCTCCCGATTCTTTCTGATAATACTTTCTCGGCTTCATCCATTCATAAATTTCACCACGGTATAAATACGTTCCATTGGTACTTCCCACATCGCCAACATAGGTTTTTCCATTTGCAAATTTAATTTTTCCATGGACTCCCGAAATGGTCGACATAGGGATTACAATATCACAGCGGTCCGAGTCTCTTCCGAACAAAATACGGTCTTTTCCAAATGCCTTCAAATCGTAATCATAAAAGTTTGTACCAGCAAGTACAATCATCCGGCTTGCCTGCCTGTTTTCCGAATGCGGACTTCCTACATATTGTGTTTGTTGTAGCTGTTCCATAACCTGCTCCCTTTATCCAAGTGACTTAGTTTTCTTTTTTCTCCTTCACGTACTGCTGGCAGAAAGTTTTTACCCCCAGCGAATCGCTTACATCATTTACATATAACTTACTCTGAAATTCTTCCATTTCCGCTATCCCTTTTCCAACCAGCACACAATCTCTTTTCTGGTTTACCAGCTTCTGAAAACAGCTTAAGGACTCATTATACTTAAAAAATTCTTCAAATGCTTTTTTCTGAATTGGAAATGGCGTTGTGCCATCTGCCGCATAGAAATTTCCCTCAGCCGCTTCACTCATCAAAATCCACATAAAACGCATACAGGCATTCTGTTTGTTTTCAGACGATTGTGCACTAATGGCATATTTTTCATCAAACTGCACAAACATCTTTCCATCCTGTGTTAAAACATGCGCACGGTAATCCGTGACTGAATTTTTCTGAATTTCCTCAGAAACTGCTTTGCGCTGAATAAAGTTATACAGAAAATAACGGTACTCAACATTGGCAATTGTACTATTTCCCCGGTCAAGCACATTATTTGCTGCTGTCACCATTCCGCTTGTTGCCTCTCCACGCCTCGAAACATCAAAAAGGTAAGAAGAAAGATTTGTGACCATATTGGTATCCGGCTGCAATTTCCCGGTAGAAAAATCAAAACAATCCGGTCCGGCAAGAACTGCCATCTTTGCAATCGCACCATAATACTTCGCAAAAGTATATTCCGTAGAATCAGCAGCTTTATTTTCTTTCACTACATCTGCTATCTCAACGGCATCACTGTTTTTATACTTTTCATCTGTATAAAAAACACTGTCCTTTAAGCTGTTTTCCGGTTTTTGTTCGTACTGTTTGCCAAAAAGCAAAAGTGTATTGATACCGGTAGGCATTTCATTCATTTGTGGGAAACATTTTTCATACTCCGTTAAGTACAAATAATCCTCCCGCTCAAGTTCCTCTAACACGTTATCCTGATAAGATACCAGTTTGTAAGAATCCAAATCCGATACATTATCAGAGAAAAACATATCCGGCATTGATTTATTTTCTTTTGCCTTTTTCAATTCCTGTGACATCGTTGCATCCGGATTATCCTTTGTAATATTAACGACATTCACTGTGATTTTTTTATTGTCCTGAAGCATCTGATTTACCCGCTCACTTGCATTCTCACTTGAGACAAAATTCTTCGATGCAACGGAATCGAGCATCTCCTTCTGCTTTTCATTTTCCACCCAGATTGTAATGGTATCCTTATGTAAGGTTGTATCAAAAATCCTGCTTTCTTTTTTTAATACGGTAGAAAAAAGTGTAAAACCTACTACAACCGCTAACACCAAAACGGATACCAGACTAATTGTCCAGTTTCTTCTCCTTCTGCGTTTTTTCTGTTTTACTTTTGGATATTCCGCCATTCGTTTACTTTCTAAGGCATCCTCAAACTGCTGTATACTCTGAAAACGCAGTTCCGGACGAACTGCCATTGCCTCCATAATAGCACGGTCAATGTTCGGTTCAATATCCACTCCCAGTTCTGCCGGAGATTTAAGACTGTCTTTAAATTCTCTTTCCGTGGCTTCCATCGGTTTAATTCCCGTAACCATCTGGTATAAAATAGCACCAACCGAATAAATGTCCGTAAAAAATCCCTGCTTACTTTTATCGCGGTACTGCTCCGGTGCAGAATATCCGACTTTGATGATTTTCTCTCCTGCCATTCCCTCAGAGCTGTCATTTAACTGAGCCGCACCAAAGTCAAATATTTTAACATTTCTCTCATCCGAAATAAATATATTATCCGGACTGATATCACGGTGAATAATTCCTTTTGCATGAATTTTTTTGACCGCTTCAATAATCGGATGAATTACATTTAATGCAACTTCCGGCTCCATCCGCCCCTGTCTTTCCAAATAATCTTTTAACAATACACCATCGACATATTCCATAATGATATATGCCGTATTATTTGCCTCAAAAAAGTCATATACATTCACAATATCTTTTGCTTTTCCAAACTGGGCAATACTCTGAGCCTCCATAAGGAACCGCTTCAACTGTGCCTGATACTGATTTTGTTTATCCCCTGATAAAAGTCCTACACTACATTCACCCGGCGCACGGTTTACTAAACCTGCCGGATAAAACTCTTTTACCGCGACAACAACACCAAGTGTTGTATCAAAACACTTATAGGTAATTCCAAATCCACCAAATCCAATGGCATTTCCCACAATAAAATGATTTGCAAGGATTGTACCCGGTGTCAGATAATGAGGCTGCTTAGGTTTTGTTCCCTCTACATATCCGCAAAAAGGACATACCTCATATTGTCCTTTTACGCTAAAACAATTCATACATAATTCGCTTGCCATATTCTACCTCTTTCATTATTCCAGTCGAAACCGATTTTCTTCACTACCAAAATCAAGAATAGTTCCCGGTTTCAGGCAAATCTCCATGTTCTGCGGAAGACACTCCTGCGAACCATTTGTAAAACTGCCGTTGCTGGATGTGTCAACAATTTTAAAACACTCTTTATCTCTATGAAAACTTATGACACAATGTTTTCGACTGACTTTCTGCTGGTTTTCAAAAACTAAATCATTATCCGCAGTTCGCCCAATCCGAATGGTTTCTCCATCCTGAATTGGAATTTCTGCTCCCTTATAAATACCGGCAAGACCGACCAGAACACCTCTTACCGTCTCAATCTTCATATTTTCATCGCCGGTTTTCTCTGCCGGACTGACAATGTTATATCTCATATTTTGCTGTTCATTTTTAATTTCCTGCACCTTAGGAATCACATCGGAGGTGACCGGTTTCTTTCTGCGTGGCCGCACAAAGAAACTCACAATCCCAAGAACCGCCGCTGCTATAGAAACGGACAAACTGATAAAAAAGGCATATCCCCAGCTAACAGAAGTTTCCCCTGAAATATTCCAAATTGGTGCCAGAGAATCAATCACAAAAAACAGCGTAATGTAAGCCCCCGCAATTACAAGGGAGAAAATCCCGGATAAAATTTGCTTGGCGCTCCCTACTAAACCAATAATTCCTGCAGCAAGTGACAATATCACCGGCAGAACTAAAAGTCCCCACACAACAAACATGACCGAAACTCCAAACACATGCGGATTCGCCGAATCCGGGTGGATTACATTTTGTAAATACTGAAATGCTGAAAATTCCTTTGTTCCATAATTGGTATGTACAATTTTGGTCATAGGCAGAAAAAATACCGCCAAATTCACAAAGAGCAGTAATGCTCCTGCTATTCTTATTCCTTTTGCACTACGGTCCATCATTTTCCTCCTGTTTTTCCTTTGAATTACTCGTTATTTTTTTTACTTAATTCTTCCAGTAAAGTGCTCCAATTAAACCGCTCTCCACACAATGGCATGAATAACAGATTTACATCGCCAACCGTAATCATGTCATAAGCTTCCAGTTTTACCGGACTGAGCACAACTTCATTGTTTCGATATACCAAACCACTGGAATCTCCCGGCTGAACCAAATACAAATGTTTTTTCGGTTCATATACAACAATGGCATGGCGGTTTCTGGATACGCTTTTATCACCAACTAAGGCAATATCCATCTGGATATCACGTCCAATGAAATTTTTACCAACTTTCAAATGGAAATCCTGACCTACATGAGCACCACCCATCGCAATTAACCATCCCACACATGGAGAAGAAATGGTATTCACCTGTGGTGCATTTACTACGGATGGATTCTGGCTTGCGGCATTTGCGCCGGTAACACCTGAAAACAAATCATCATAAAATGCTACCGTATGGTCATCATCTTCTGTCCACTCCGGCTGATTAACAGTCGGCACTGTTTCAGTTGCGGCAAATGTATCCTGTGTCAGCGGAATTGTCGGCTGCTCATTATAATCATCCGCATAAGGTATTGTTGGCTGTTCAATCGGCGTTCCTCCGGTCGGAAGTGTTACTTCATCGGCCGGCATAACCGGTGCCTGCCCCCACTGATTTACCGATTCCTGTGGCACCGGTACCGGTGACGGTGTTGTCATATCCTCTGTAAATACTGTTGTGAGGCTGTCATCTGAACCAGCTCCCCCCTGACAATGTGGACATACCGCATATTTTTCCTTGTCAAAAAAGTGCCCCTTTTCGCATCTGCTTAAATTCATAATTACTCCTTTCTGCGCTTTTGCGCCTGCACCTTTGTGCTTATCTTTCTTTGTTAATAATAGATTCTTTATATTGCAGTATCGCTACGGAGGTATTATCCTGCGAGTGAGTGTTTCCTGTGATAGCGGCATTCACAAGTGTTTTTGCCTTATCTTCCATTGAAACAATATCACTCACTATAATCCCGTGAATCTGCTCATCCGACAGGGTCTTTGTAATCCCATCGCTGCAAAGCATAACTACATCACCATACTGCATCTCAAATGGCTGTGTATTCACATCCATAAGATTTACATTTCCAATTCCAAGAAAACTTATTAATGCTTCTTTTTGCCGTTTTGCCATCGCTTCTTCTTTTGTCATCTGACCGTTGGCAACCATCTCCTGTAAACGGAGCCAGTAATTATGGTCTCTTGTTACCTGTCTCATCTGGCTTCCACGGATAATATAAATTCTACTGTCACCAACGGATGCCCAGTATAATTTATTATCTTCTGCAATCACCGCAACCATTGTTGTACCGGAACCTTTTCCGTTTTCTTTTGGAAAATTGTAGATTGCCTCATCAATTGCTAAAATCCCTTGTCTGAAAAATGTAGGAATATCCACTGAAGCACTTTTCTCTATCTGCTTAAATGCTGAAACTAACATCTGGATTGCCGTCTGACTTGCTTTGCCGCCATCCGCCATTCCGCCCATTCCGTCACATACCACAGCTAATACTCTGGTCTTTTTATTTGCTGCCAGTTTCTTGCCTTTGGATACATAAACAGCATCCTGCTGGTACTGACGATTTCCGGTAACGGTATACGATAACGTTGCTAGTTCCGGCACCATACGCTGTACTCTACCGGTTGACGGTGAGCTAACCGGCTCCTTTTTTACCTCTTTTTTCTTTCCAAACACGATTCATTCACCTCCAAAAAAAATAAATATCTCTGACTCTGTGTCTGTAAATAAAACCATTCCCCCGCTTTCAATGTGACGGATTGTCCCATCAAAAGTGCTCCAAATTTGGTATATGTGTAATTTCTGGAATAGTTTTTTACATAAAACTGATTGTTTTCTGTATCGTAAGTAACCTCACAATGTTCGCCGCTGATTTGCGGATTCGTTATGACGTACTGGCATTTCGCCCGGTTTCTTCCAATTTTTATCTGATTGTGTATCAAATCAATTCTTTGATTTTCTCCTTGTCCCTGCAATATGATGAAAGCAAAACTTTTCTGTCTGCCATCTGACACAATTCGATGTGACAGATGCATTTCATGTACAAATTCTTTCATGTTCCTTGTACGAGTCTGCCACTTTTTTTGCAGTGCATGATTTATTGCCGCATTGATATGGCTTGGTATGTGAGGCATCAATTCTTTAAGTGGCTTTATTTCAACTCCTGCTTCCCGGTCCGGTGCCGTCGGCAGCTTCTTCCCACTTACCACATAGTAGTAAGTGGCAGCAAGACCATACACATCCGTATGCGGTCCCTGTCTGCCTGAACGGGAATATTGTTCAATCGGTGCAAAACCGGGTTTAACCATAACGGAAATGCTTTGTGGGGAATTGAGTGCAAATTCTCTCGTTGCACCAAAATCAATCAGTTTCATTTCCCCTTTATTGTCATACATAATATTGTCCGGACTGATGTCTCGGTGCAGAAGATTTTTCTTATGTACACGATGCAGCGAATCTCCAATTTCCTGAACCATCTGATTGGCAAGGGCAATTGACAAGGGCTTGTTTTGTTCTCTCATATAGCGACTCAATGTAACACCCTGCACATACTCCATAACAAGATAGGCGGTTCCATTCTGCTCAAAAAAATCTCTGACATTCACAATGTGTGATTCTCTTTGAAATTCCAGCAGAATATTTGCCTCTTTTACAAACACATCTTTCCCGTGATAATACAATTCATCCTTTAACTGGCTGTTTGGCTCAATCTGATTGGTTCCTGACATACGCACCGCCCATTCAACAGGAAAATATTCTTTGACTGCACACCGCTGTCTGAGTCGACTGTCAAATGCCAGATAGGTAATTCCAAATCCGCCAATTCCCAGTACACGCCCCAGAAAATATCGGTTTTTCAGCAGTACCCCGGCTCGCATAGCCCGTGAATCAACAGCCGCCTTTTGTTCATAACCACATTGGTAACATAAACGGCCATTAAAACAATCACTTTGAAAACAATTAGGGCAAAACAAATTTGTTTTCATCTTTTTCCCTCTTTCCTAGCCGCTCTATTCTTCCTCTGCCTCTGAAACAGCTTCTGCTTTCATCGTATGGAAAACAAATTTTTCACGTCCGGCAGTAATGATATCACCATCCAAGAGCATCCGGCGGTTCGTCATTTTCACACCATTGACAAATGTTCCGTTCGTAGATTCCAAATCTTCAATGTAGCATGCCATTTTCGTTACTTCTATCACAAAATGCTGTTTCGAAAGGCGCTCATCATCAAAATAAATATTACATATATCCGAACGCCCAATAAACAAACTGCCCTCGACATTCCATTCCACATCCTGAATTTTTCCGGCACGGTCGGTAATGGTAAGCCGAATTAGTTTGGAATCTGCTTTTAATAAATCATCCGGATTTATTTCAACAACTTTTTCCGGTTTTCGCTTTGTAATGATAATTACGATAACACCGATAATAAGAACCAGTGCAATAAGGGCAATCCACCAATACGAACGGACAAACTGTTTCGTCTGTTCAGACTTTTCATCTAAACCGGTAAATTTAAAATTGTATTCCTGATTAATCGGATTTGCCTCTTGTGTGTCATCATGAATATTGGAACATATCAGGGTATATTCACCCGTATACAAATCTTCCTTAAACGTAAGCACAACTGTGTTATCCACGCTATTGTAATTTACATTGTTAATTGCCCATACCCTGCCATTGTCATTTTTTCTTTTTGATTTCACAACATAATTGGAAACTTTGTCCGCGCCAACTACACTGCCCGAATTGTCCGTCAATTCAAACGTAATCGCATTGCTTTTACTCTTTTTTATGTTACGAATAACCGGTGCTTCTTTATCCGGTGTCGAACGACTGTAGTCAATACGTCCGCTCACATTACCACTGCCGCGTTTTTCACTTAAGGTAATTGCACTGATACCATCCAGTTTTTTATTGTTTGGTGCTTCCATTTTCACAACATACGTATGATTCCACACAATATCTGAAAATGTTTTAAATCCTTCTTTTACCTGTTTTTTTGACGTATTCCAGTGACACTTATCAAAATTGTAGCCACGACTGTTCTTTTCTTCTAAAATTTGATAGGTCGCATTCATTTTTTTCTTGTTTGGCTTTTTTGCTTTATTCTTTAATAGAATTCCATACACCGGAACCATCGATTTTTTTACATTTTCGAGTGTGCTTTCTTTGGAATTATCTTTTCCCAAAGAGTCATCTTCCCCGTCTGTCACCAATAAAACAACGGTCCGCTGGCTTGGCTGTGCACCGGCATATGCTGTCAACACTTCATTTAAAGAACGATACAGTACCGTTCTACTTTTGGCTTCTTTATGATACGGAATCTTGTTTATTTTCTTGATATCTGATTTGAGCGTCTTTGTTTCATTTCCCGACACTGCCTGATTTCCATTTCTTAGCACATTACTCTTTTGACCGCTCGCACGCAAGGTTCCCACTGTATATAATGTCATTTTGTCCTGTGCTTTCATGGACTTTCGCAGTGCTGCAATTTGTTTTTTGGCCTCTGAAAACTGCCCCTTATCTACAGACCCGGAGTTATCCACAAGAATAATGGTATGGAGTCCTTCTTTACTCTCTTTAAAGGAGACTGCCAAATCACTCTGTTTTAAAGAAATGGTATTTCCGATTGTTCCATTAAAAACCATGCTGTCAGAAGCCTTTGCTCCAACAATGTAACTGGTTACATAGGGTGCTGCATCACTTTTTGCCATTTCCAACAAATACGGTGTTTTAAAATATTTTGCCTGCACTTTGATTGTGCAGCAAATCAGACACACTGCAAAAATCAGACAACTGTTTTGTAATATTTTCTTTACTCCTGCCATTTTCTCTCCTCCTCACAATATGGAATGAATACCAATTCCGTTTTTCCAATTGTAATAACATCACCTGCCGAAAGTTTGACTGCTTCCCCGGCTAACTCCCCTGCCACATAGACGGTATTTCCTCCCTCCGGCGTCACATAAAAGGCATTTCCTTTCGGGTCATAGGTAACCGATGCATGCTTGTTCCTTGCAATCGTTTTATCATCAATCAACACAACATCCATCGTATTGCTTCTTCCAATAAAATTTTTTCCGGCATGAAGTCTGTAATCTTTTCCTCTCTCCTCCCCCGTCTGACATACCAGCCATCCGGTCACCGGCTGAACACCTGCCATGCCAAAGAATCCAAAGGAAACGGTTTTGTCATCATCCGAAAATTCACCAAGTGCATCCATCGGTATTTCACCCCCGATGTTTTCCTGCACAATTTCCCCTAACTGTTCGCCAAGTGATAAATCTGCATCCATGATGGATACCGTTTTATCGTCCTCCTCAACATTGTCAACCATCAAACTCAGTGTTTCATTCTTTTTCTTACAATGTGGACAGCTCCGAAATACATTCGGGTCATACCAATGTCCATTTTTACATTTAACAGCCATGTTTTCTCCTTTCTCTGCCGTTTATTTACCGAACAAAAACAGCAATTGCCGTGTAATTATCCATGTTGGTTCCTTTTCCGTTCTGCCTGATAATCTGCTCCATGGAAGACAGCCATTCCTTTGGCGAACGGGATTTTTTCAAACACATCCCCATCTCTTTTTCCTCAATCAATTCCCAAAATCCATCGGTACACAATAAAAAACTGCTTTTTGCTGATATATCAAATTCATCCATAATTTGATATTTGGGCGTATTCCATTGTGTTCCCATTACCCGCAAAAGCCGGCTTCTATCCTCATGGTGGCGAATATCTTTCTCTTTTATTGCACCGCTGTTTACTAACATTTGTGGAACGCTGTGGTCTTTTGTACGCAGCTTATATTTATTTTTTTCAAACCAGTAGATTCTGGAATCTCCCACATAAGAAAACTTTGCTTTTTCATCCTTGATTTCCAGACAAGTTAGTGTCGTTTTCATGCCGCTTTCTTTATGTTCCTGCCGCTGCTTTTCCAGTAATTGGTTCTGACTTTTCATAATACTGTCTTCTACCGAAAGTCCCTCTGCCAAACACTGTTTCATGGTCTCTACAACAAAAGAGGACGCCACTTCACCATCACCGTGTCCTCCAAGCCCATCACATACAAGAAAGTATTTTTTGTCCGGCAGTTCGAGGATTCCATAAGCATCTTCATTCGTTTTTCGTTCCCCGATGCTTGTTATAACAGCATAGGAAATTTCATAACTTGTTTTTTTCATCTATAACTCCTTTACTATCATTCCAGTCTGGCACTTTCATTTTTTCTCGCTCCATTTTATCACGCCATGTATTCAACCTTTTTCCTAATTTTTAACGGCGAGCAATAAAAAAGCTGCCTGTACGCGATAAACTTCTCTATCTGCGTTACAAACAGCTCTTTTTTCTATTTCATGTTAGCAATATTTTTATTTGTAATATTTTTAAATTTTATTTCGCCTCGGCACGCTTTTTCTATTCTGTTATAATCTGCCTTTGTAACCTTCTTTTTCCCTAAATATGTTCCACTGTACTCAACCTTATTTTTGTCCATGTACTCTTTTTTGTTGACGAGGCTTACACAGACAATTCTATTTTTCTTGATTTTATATTCCGCATAAAGATGAGGCATAATGTTATTTCCATTATCATCCGTATATCCGGGGCCGCCTCTGTAAAATGCATAGCTTTTTTTGGAAGGCATCCGTGAAAGTCCACCAAAACACGGATAATTATCTTTTGAACTAGGTCCTTTTATTTTCACCAGTTTCTTATTGCTCTTTTTGCAAGTATAATAAAGCATTTCCCCTGTTATATGACCTTCTTTTTGAATCATAAGTTCCGGAATTCCATTTCGGTCTATGTCAACAAGAGCAAACTTAGGTATCGAATATGTATCGTTACCTTTTCCTACATACTTCTGCAAAACCTTAGTATATTGTTTTTTTACCTTCTTTGACATTGCATTTGATTTCGGCGCTGAAACTGCAAGCCCAACAACCAAAAGAAATACTACCATGCATTTCATTCTTTTCATACTATCTACCTCCTTTTGTACAGACATATCTAGAAACGTTTCATCTTATAACCTTTTTTATTGCCAATAAGTGCTTTTAATTTTTTCTTATAAACTTTATAGCTTACTTTTACGCCATTAATTTCTGTATGTCTCTTATTGTTCTCATCTACAGTTGATGTATATGAGACACCTTTTGAAGAAAGTTTTCCATTTTTGTACTTGTAAAACATCCGGTCCAAAGAGCCATGACTAAAACCTCTGTCAATATAATTGCTTTTTTTGTATATTGCACAATAATCATCATGTTCATATGGATTGAAATATTGTGGCATCTTAATAACCGGTTTCACTTTTCCCTTTACAATGGAATATACTGCTGTTGTTTCACCAAAACTATATATGTCTGCCGTATTGCATTTGGATGCATCAACATAGCGCAAAATGCACTCATCCACACCATTCTTATCAATATCTGCAAATACATAAAATGTACGTGGTTTTTCCGTATAATTCTCTACTTTGGAACTTAATTTCTTCATACGTGAATCATACTTTTTGATAAGACTATGATACATTTTGTGCTGCTTTTTCTTGCTTATTTTTGCACTTGACGCAGGACTATATATCTGACCTGCTATCACGCCAAAAATCAACATAAATACACATAGGATTTTTTTGTATTGTTTCATAAAATAAAACTCCTTTTTCAGAATTGATATCATGATGAAATATCTAATTTTGTTACTTTTCCATTTTTATCTACCACTATGCTCAACCCTAATCCATTGTAGAGTTTTGCCAGTTTTAAGAAACTTTTTTTAGTCAATTTATCTGGACGCCCTTCTCCTCCGCTGGATATCATTTTACATTTTTTCTTTAAAGGAAAAACTGTTTTTTTGTATTTGAGGTTAACTCTTTTACCTGCCCAAAAATTCTTCATTGACTTTGAATACTGAAACTTACCATATACAATTAAGCGATTTGCCTTCATTGAAAGTTTCTTAATATTAATATCGGAATATAAGTCTTTTCTTTTCCCAGTTAAACCACTAACATATATGCCCTTCTTTAATTTAGCATGAACACCTTGTGGATACAATATTCCAGCTAATAAAACAACCATTAACAATACCATCATTGTTTTTTTCATTGCCATCTTAATTCACCGTCCCCTGATTTTGTTGTGAATACTTCATGTAATCAATACATTGCTGAATCATTTGATGTGCCGTTTCTGCCATCTGATTATTTTTTACCGCAATTCTTTGCTGGGTTCCCACCATATGAATAATCAAAACATTTTGATTTCTAGTAATTCCAGCAATATCCTGATATTTTACATAATAATCTCGACGGATTGTTAAACCTAATATTGGTATATAATAACTTCCTTCTAAATGATAATCATATACCATAAGTCTGGTTTTTGCAATTCCAAACAAACTACACAAAGATGCTATTGCCGCTAAAATACTAACGACACCAAATACAATAAGCATCGTCCTTGCCCCTTCACCAACTAAATATCCGCCTCCATAACTGCCGGAGTATGACATCGCACCACCATAAACTCCACTATACACCGAATGTGTTGCATGTTTCATCTGTGAAATCACAATAATAACGATTCCCAAAACAGCAAGTATTCCACCACCTACACCTGACATAACAACTGCCTTTGTCGGCGCACCTTTTGATTCAAATAATAATCTCTCCATTTTTTTGCTCCTCATATTTTTAGTTTCTATTTTACCTTTGCACTTCTCTTTTTCGACCATTTCGCATATACTGTTTTTCCCTGTACCTTCTTATAAGCACGAATACGGAAATAATATCTTTTCTTCTTTTTTAATTTCTTAATTGTCTTTGTTGAACGGTATCCATTCTTAACTTTTATTACTTTCGCTTTTTTCATCTTTTTGTTCTGCGCATACTGAATTTGATAGCCGTCACTGTCGTATGTAGTAGACCAACCAAGTTTTACCTTTTTCTTGCCTGCAACCACACCACCAATACTCCAAAAATAATTTTGGTTTAACGTTTTCTTTTTGATATATTCATCTTTATATGTCTTACCACACTTTTTGCATTTGTGAAGTGTGTAACCATTCTGTAAATAAGTTTCATTTACCCACGTATTTTCATATTCATGCTCACAATTTGACTGATTCAAGGCACGCATCGTAAAAATGTATTTTCCTTCATCACCTGAGATTTTAATATAATGAGTTCCTTTTGCTAAAACACATTCTTTCTTTGTTACAGCCGGTTTTGATAAACTTCCCTGATAAGCATCTCCATTTTCTTCTGTTTCAGAAAGGTCTTTATTATATATCCAAAAATTTGTGTACGGAGCTGCATAGGACGAAAGTGAAAACACATAGTAAGCATTTTTCGGAATCACTACCTTAAACCAATCCTGGTCATCTGTTGCTGTAATTGCACCCGTAATCGTAGTTCCTAAAGTATACGTTTGCGGCGAATCATAAGAGTGCGCATTATTATCGTTTACTCCATAACTGGTAAACGATGCATTTAAACGATATTTACCTATATATGACCCATTATCAACTTTTAAATAATAGGTTCCCTTTGATAATGAATAATTTGCTACCGCTGTATCCGGTTGTGTTATATTTCCATCATATGCATTATCCCTGTATAATTCTTCGGAAAAATCAGATGTATACAACTGAAAATATGTAAATCCATCAATATATGACATCACTTTTAACTCAACACGTCCATCTGATGAAATAACCAGTTTATACCAGTCCTCCTGTTCCTCTGACATAAGCCACTTATCACTGCTCCAAGTTCCTGTAAAACTCAAATTCTGTGCCAAACTGACCGCATCCTGCTGAGCTTTACTTGTTGTCGGTTTATTTGTTATCTGATGTGATACTAGCAACACCATTGCTAAAACGATAGCAACTATTTTCTTTTTCATTTTTCCAACTTCCTTTCAGTTTCTAATTCTACTTTTATTACATACAATTTGTTTTTACTATCCCCACAAATATTTTTGTTCTTCCAGCCAGTGCATATGTTCCATGCGATTCGCAATTTGACTTTGATTGTACTGCATAATCTGATTGCTTTTTCGTATATCGCATAAAACCTGACCATTGATAACTTGCTGCTCAAACATACTTTTAGTCATTTTTTGAGATTCTGACATAACATCATACAACATTCTTTGATTCTGTTTTATTTCTTTTATGTCACTCGAAATGGAATCTAATGTGCTAATAATATGTCCCAAACGAAGTTCACTTTCATATAAATTGTATGCCCCCTCATGTCCTGTCAACCCATAACACCTTTCCGATAGCATATATTCAAACAACGATGCTATAGCTGGTAAAGAACGATATTTGGGATATATTACATTGGTGGAATAAAATTTATTAAGTACTGCTTTTGTCTTCTTTCTTTCATCTGCCAAAAGAGCATATTCATCGTTTAGTGTCTTTCCCTTTTCCAGTAAATTTTTTCTATAACGCTGAATTTCCTCAATATTTTCCTGATTTGTAATACGCACCTGCTGATTATATGATTGCGTCTGAACCACATTAGACACAACCAAAATAATTCCACCTACCACAAAACAAACAAATATACCAATAATTCCAAGCATAATGTTTAAAAACCATCCTGGAGCTCCACCTTCTGGTGATTTCAAAAAAACATAACCAAAATAAACTAAAATTGCAAAAAAAGCACATGCAATTGCTGTTATAATTCCTCCCACCACACTTGGTCTTTTTTCTTGATAAATTTCTGGTTCCAACTTCATTTGATAATTCACACTACCAATAGAATCTCGTAAATGTTCTAAAATCTCATTCTGTTGGTATAACATTTTTTCTAAATCAAATACATGCTTAAGGTAATTCGTTATGTCTTTTGATGTTGCTAATTCATTCGCCATATTTTTTCCTCCATACTTTATTCTTTCCGTTCCACCATATCTAACAAACGGCTTTCATCCTTTTCATCCGAATTAATACTTACACTTTTTTTCATACAACTCTTCCTCCTTTTTATCATCATTCTCGATTTTATCTGCTTATCAAAATTTAGCGGTTAGCATTACTTATTAGCTAGATTAATAAACTTCTTACCTACTTGAACCTTTACTGCAAACTTATTTTTTAAGATAAGTTTTTTGGCCTTCTTCTTAACAATACACTTTTTCTTTCCCTTAGGAGATAAAGTGTATGCTTTACCTTTCTTAGTTAAGAAGACAAGGTTACCACTCTTCTTTATGAAGGCAGCTGACTTAATTCCAGAATATTTCTTACTCTTGCTGCTTCCTTTCCAAGTAAGTTTACCCTTTGCAAGTTTGTACTTGCTAGTTACTTTATTTCCAATAGAAAGACAGGAATAACCAGCTTTCTTTTTCACAGATACTTTTGGTGCTACGGTTGTTTTTGGGGTAACAGCAGGAGTATTTGTGGTTGGGGGAGTAGCAACAGGGCTAACTGTTGGAGCAGGAGGAGTAGGAACATTAGGGGTAGTTGCAGGAACAGTTGGAGTAGGGGTAGGAATGTTTGATGGTGTAGGTGTTGGTGTAGGTGTTGAAGTGTTTGGAAAATATGATTTCATCTCATCCAATGTCAATATTGAATAAGTTTGACCTGAAAATGTTTTGTAACCTACAACAAATTGATCGTTTTCATCAAATATTAATGATTCCACATCATTAACATAAGCATTAGGATTTTCTGCAGTAGGCCTGTTAATATTATGGAGTGTCATATCATCATGTGATAAATCATAATTCCACCAACATATAGCAGTATCAAGATAGTAAACGCCCCAAACAGATCCATATTGATCAAATCCTACTTCTGGCATATTGAAACTTATCAGAATAGGCTCAGAATTGCCTATCTGTATATAACTGTCTCCTTCTTTAAGCAAAGTTAAAGTCCGTTCTACACCATTAATTACACATGTAGATGTTTTTGCTACTTCAGATTCATCCCATGGTAAGTTGGTATCTGCTTTAACTGTGTTTGTACAAAACATTGTACAAATAACCATTGCTAACAGTGTTAATAAAGCTACATATTTTTTGTGTGTTTTCTTATTCATAGAAAACCCTCCTTTTCTTTTTTGAAATTCTAAGTTCTCCTTACTCCTAGAGAAGAACTTGTTATGTTGCCGATAAAAATAGAAAATAAATACAATAATCCCAAAGAAGTTTGTGGTTTCATCGGCAACAAAAGTACCTGATACCGATTATATCATTCAACCGCTTAAATCATTTTCCTAAAATTTAACGCAGTAAAATTATTCTATTTTCCCCCAACAACATATTTCGGTCATACGTTTCATCTCATTTTGCCAAAAAAGTATGCCCACCCAAAAAAATCCAAACCTTTGACGCAATTTTACACTCTATGAGCCTCCCCCTCGAACATTACAAAACAACAAAAAACACCCCGTGGGAGACTATAACGCTCTGCGTTATCCCGTCTCACACGAGGTGTTTCTTTGTTGTTATTTACTACTCTGTTTTTTCTTAGAAATTACATCAAAGGGCAATGGTTGCTACTGCGGTAATGATAACACATTTTGCAATATCACCGTAAAGGTTACTCTGCTGATAACCATTTTTCTTTGCTTTGATTCGTTTCCAAATCACGGAAGCGATAAACCCTGCACAAATCAAGACACCGGCAATTCGTTTTTTGGCGTTTGAGCCTTTATGCTACGGCTTGTTTACAGCAATCTGGTCGCCACTTACACCGCAGGCAGTTAATAAAAATGTCATGATAACTGCCAACAGACAAACTAGCAGCGCTTTATGATAAAAAACACATTTTTGTTATTATGTTAAATCGACACAAAAAAATACGAATCTACTTGATTTGTACCATCCTGTCCTAAGACATACACTTTTCCCAAAATTCATCTTCCGGGTTTTCTACAATAAACGCATAGTGTTTTTGATATACTTTTTTTCTTCATCATCTAAACACCCTCAAATGAAAAGAAAACAATAAACCACAAACTGTAATTTATTGTTTTCTTTTTTTTATCAAACGATTTTTCGCTTAAAAATTAGTTTTTCTCAGCCAATTCTGCTTTCAGCATTTCTGTCAACTGAGGAACAATCTTATTCAAATCGCCTACCAGACCATAGTCAGCTACATCAAAGATTGGAGCTGTCTCGTCTTTGTTAATAGCAACGATAATGTCAGATTCTTCCATACCTGCTACGTGCTGAATAGCACCGGAAATACCGATTGCAAAGTATACATTAGGACGAACGGTTTTACCGGTCTGTCCTACCTGACGCTCAACCGGAAGCCAGCCATTCTCAACAACGGCACGAGAACAACTTACTGTTCCGCCAAGTACATCTGCCAAATCCTGAAGAAGTTTGAAGTTCTCTTCGCTTCCAACACCACGACCGCCGGATACCAAAATCTTAGCATCTGCGATATCTACTGTGTCAGCTACAGACTTCACAACATCAAGAATCTCAACATATTTGTTGTCCGGAGTGAATCCCGGATTGTACTCGATTACTTCAGCTTTTGCACCCTTAATTGGGTCAATCTTCTGCATAACACCGGCACGAACGGTAGCCATCTGTGGACGGTTGTATGGACATGCAATCGTAGCGATTGTATTACCACCAAATGCAGGACGTGTCATAAGAAGCTGATTTGGAATGGTCTCCTTTGTCATGTTATCGGTGAAATCACCAATCTCAAGTACTGTACAGTCAGCAGTCAGACCAGTTGCTACACGTGCGGATACACGAGGACCTAAGTCACGGCCAATTGCTGTTGCACCAACCAGCATAATTTCAGGTTTGTACTCATTGATTACAGAAGCAAGTGCATGAGCATATGGCTCTGTACGATATACTTCAAGTTCTTTGTCATCCACTACGATTACTTTGTCTGCACCATACTCAGCCAAAGAATCCGCAAGGCCCTTAACACCGTAACCAAGCAAAACAGCGGTAACTTCTGCGTTCAAATCTTTTGCCAGATCTTTTGCTTTGCCAAGCAGTTCGTAAGCGATTCCACTTACTTCTCCGTCAACCTGCTGTGCAAAGACATATACACCTTTATATTCTTCTAAACTCATTTTTTTCACCACTTTTCCTTTATAATAATTAGATTACATGTTTCTCTTTAAACTTATCTACAATATACTGAGCAGCTTCTGCCGGGTCAAGGGTAACGACTTCGCCGGCACCTTTACGAACCTTATCGGAAGCTTTTGCAATTTTTGTCGGAGAACCTTTCAGACCGAGGTTAGAATCATCTACATCTTTAAGGTCTGCACGTCCCCAAACGGTAATCTCTTTGTCAAATGCGTCCATGATTCCGCCCGGAGTCATATAACGTGGCTCATTCAACTCAGAAAGAGCAGTGATCAAGCAAGGCATTTTAGCCTTTACTACATGGTAACGGTCCTCATACTGACGCTCAACGATTACGCTGTCACCTTCCACTTTGATATTCTGTGCATAAGAGATAACCGGAATATCCAAGTGCTCGGAAATCTGTGGACCAACCTGTGCAGTATCACCATCGATAGCCTGACGGCCTGTGATAATCAAATCGTAATCAATGTTACGAAGTGCACCGGCAATTGTTGTAGAAGTAGCCCAAGTATCAGCACCACCGAGTACACGGTCTGTTACAAGGATACCATTGTCAGCGCCCATTGCCATTGCCTCACGAAGAACTTCTTCTGCTTTTGGAAGTCCCATGGTAAGAACAGTAACTTCTGCACCTGTTTCTTCTTTAATTCTCAGTGCTGCTTCCAAACCGGCTTTATCATCCGGGTTCATGATGGTAAGCATCGCACCTCTATTCAATGTACCGTCCGGGTTAAATACAACGCCGCCCTTAGTATCCGGTACCTGTTTAATACATACTACTATTTTCACGAGAGCACCTCCTATTTCAATAAGCTGCCAGAGATAACCATACGCTGAACTTCTGAAGTTCCTTCGTAGATTTCTGTGATTTTTGCATCACGCATCATACGCTCAACGTCATATTCTCTGATGTAGCCATAACCACCGTGTAACTGAACTGCTTTTGTTGTTACTTCCATAGCAACTTCTGCTGCGTACAATTTTGCCATAGCAGCTTCTACGCTGTAAACTTTCTGCGTAGCTTTTGCCATTGCTGCACGATATACAAGCATCTTAGCAGCTTCCACTTTTGTTGCCATATCAGCAAGCTGGAACTGTGTATTCTGGAACTGTGCAATCGAACGACCGAACTGTTTTCTTTCTTTTACATAATCGATTGTCGCCTGCAAAGCACCTTCTGCCAGACCAAGTGCCTGAGCAGCGATACCAATACGTCCACCATCCAGTGTATGCATAGCAATTCCGAAACCTTTGCCCTGTGCACCAAGAAGATTTTCTTTTGGAATACGGCAGTCCTCGAAGATTAACTCGTATGTGGAAGAACCACGGATACCCATCTTCTTCTCCTTTGTACCAAAAGTAAATCCAGGAGTATCTTTCTCAACGATGAAAGCAGAAATTTCTTTTACTTTTCTACCACGTTTTTCGATGATACCGGTTACAGCAATGATAATATAAATATCTGCTTCTTTACCATTTGTGATGAAGCATTTAGAACCATTGAGTACCCATTCGTCACCATCTAAAACAGCCTTTGTCTGCTGTCCCTGTGCATCCGTACCTGCACCCGGCTCAGTCAAACCGAAAGCGCCTAATTTCTCACCACTTGCAAGTGGTACAAGATATTTCTTTTTCTGCTCTTCTGTACCGTACATCATAATTGGGTCAGCACCAAGAGAAGAATGAGCGGATACAATAACGCTTGTTGTACCACAAACTTTAGCTAACTCCTCAACGCACATTGTGTACATCAATGGGTCACAGCCCTGTCCGCCGTACTCTTTAGGAATCGCAATTCCCATGAAACCAAGTTTCATCATTTTGTCAACAGTCTCACGAGGGAATACTTCTGTTTCATCGGTTTCCTGCGCAAGTGGCTTTACTTCGTTCTCAGCAAAATCTTTGAACAACTGTCTCGCCATTTCATGCTGTTTGTCTAATTTAAAATCCATGATAACATGAACTCCTTTCTATAATATTATTTGGAATAATCAAAGAATCCAACACCAGTTTTACGTCCGAGTTTGCCGGCACGTACCATTTTACGAAGCAATGGATGTGGACGGTATTTCGGGTCACCAGTCTCTGCCTGAAGAACTTCCATAATAGCAAGGCAGATATCAAGACCAATCATATCACCAAGTGCAAGAGGTCCCATTGGGTGGTTTGCACCAAGCTGCATAGCAGCATCGATACCCTCAGCAGAAGCAACACCATCAGCAAGGATGCCAACTGCTTCGTTAATCATAGGAATCAAGATACGATTTACAACAAATCCGGCAGCTTCTTTTACCTCAACCGGTGTTTTACCAATTTCTTTTGCGATAGCAACTACTTTATCGTTTACTTCATCTGTTGTGTTCTCGCCGCGGATAACTTCAACAAGCTTCATAACAGGAGCCGGGTTAAAGAAGTGCATTCCGATAACCGGATGAGAAATGCCTGCACCGATTTCTGTAATTGACAAAGAAGAAGTATTCGTAGCAAAAATGCAATCTTCTTTCTTTACGATATCCTGCAATTCTTTGAATGTCTGTTTTTTAACATCCATAACTTCCAAAGCTGCCTCAACAATCAAATCACAATCGGTACAAATATCTTTTACACCAGTTGTAATTTTTGCTAAGATAGCGTCAACTTCTTCCTGTGTTTTCTTTCCTTTTGTAACCAGTCTCTGAAGACCTTTTGCAATCTTGTTTTTACCGTTTGCAGCAAACTCTTCATTGATGTCACACAAATATACTTCATAACCTTCTGTCTGCGCAAATGCCTGCGCAATTCCGGAACCCATTGTTCCAGCTCCAATAATACCAACTTTCATTGTATTTACCTCCATTGTATTTGATTCAAATCCCAGACGGGATGTCGTCACGAATTAACAGTTTTTGAATGGTACCACTTTTAATTTTTTCTCTTTATCTTTCTCTAAGAAGTTACCCATTCCGGCTTTCTGGTCTTCTGTCTCGAAGCAGTCACCGAACAATTTCTCTTCGATTACAATTGCCTCATCCATATTTACCTGAAGACCTTCGTTAATTGCCTTTTTGCAGTTGCGGACAGCAATCGGTGCATTCTTAGCAATACCGGATGCCATCTTCTTTGCTGCATCCATCAGTTCTTCCTGTGGATATACAGCATTTACAAGACCAATGCGGTAAGCTTCGTCTGCTTTAATATTTCTTGCTGTATAAATCATCTGTTTTGCCATACCAGGGCTTACTAAACGAGCAAGTCTCTGTGTACCGCCAAATCCAGGAGTAATACCAAGACCTGCTTCCGGCTGGCCAAATACGGCATTGTCAGAGCAGATACGGATATCACAGCTCATGGAAATCTCGCATCCACCACCAAGAGCAAATCCGTTTACTGCAGCAATTACAGGAATCGGGAATGTCTCTAACTTACGGAATACATCGTTTCCTTTTTTACCAAAGGCTTCGCCTTCTGCTTTTGTCAATGTGCTCATCTCTCCGATGTCTGCACCTGCAACAAAAGATTTCTCTCCGGCACCTGTCAAAATCAGGCAGCGGATTTCGTTCTGGTCAACTGCATCCAAAGTCTGATTCAGTTCATCCAAAACAGCACTGTTTAACGCATTCAATGCTTTTGGGCGGTTGATGGTAATAATACCAACTGCACCTTCTACTTCATATGTTACAAATTCCATTGAAAGTATCCTCCATTTAAAATTTCTTTTTTACATCACAGGAACGAACCGATAGAATACCGGCTCGTCCCAAAAGTAAAATTAGTCTCTCTCAACAATTGTGGAACATCCCATTCCACCACCGATACAAAGTGTTGCAAGACCTTTCTTTGCATCGCGTTTCTGCATCTCATGAAGCAATGTAACAAGGATACGGCATCCACTTGCTCCAACCGGATGTCCAAGTGCAATTGCACCACCGTTTACATTCAATTTGCTAAGGTCAAATCCAAGGTCACGACCTACTGCTACAGACTGTGCTGCAAATGCCTCGTTTGCCTCAATCAAATCAAAGTCATCAATGCTCATGCCTGTTTTAGCAAGAACCTTCTTTGTAGAAGCGACCGGTCCAATACCCATGATTTTTGGATCCACACCGCCAAGAGCACCGGCTACAAATGTTGCCATTGGTGTTACACCAAGCTCTTTTGCTTTTTCTTCGCTCATTACTACAATCGCAGCTGCACCATCATTAATACCGGAAGCGTTACCAGCTGTTACCACACCGCCTTCTTTACCGGAGCAGCATCTAAGACCGCTAAGGCTCTCAGCTGTTGTACCAGGACGTGGTCCCTCATCGGTATCAAATACGATTGTTTTCTTTTTAGATTTGACTTCAACAGGAACAATCTCATCTTTGAATTTACCTGCAGCGATAGCAGCTTCACATTTCTGCTGGCTGTTAGCAGAGAACTCATCCAACTCTTCACGAGTAATTCCGTACTTCTCTGCTACGTTCTCAGCAGTAATCATCATGTGATACTGATTGAAAGCATCCCACAATGCATCGTTTACCATGGTATCCACAAGTTTACCATTGTTCATACGGTAACCAAAACGAGCATTCATAGCTGCGTAAGGAGCCATGGACATGTTCTCCATACCACCGGCAACAACGATATCAGCATCTCCTGTCTGAATCATCTGAGCTGCCATATTTACACAGTTCAAACCGGAACCACAAACAACGTTTACGGTAACTGCTGTTGTCTCGATTGGAAGACCAGCACCGATGGATGCCTGACGAGCTACGTTCTGACCAAGACCTGCCTGGATTACACATCCCATGTAAACATGGTCAACGGCATCCTTTGGCACGCCTGCTCTCTTAAGAGCCTCCTCAATAACGATAGAACCTAATTTTGGTGCTGGAGTTGTGCTTAATGCACCACCCATTTTACCAATTGCCGTACGGCAAGCACCTGCTAATACAACTTTCTTAGACATGAATATATCCTCCTTATAAATTTTTTACTAATACTACTTAATTTATCATCACTGCTTTCGCAGTTTCTGATCATACTTTTCTCTGAATGCCTTCTGAACAACTTCCGGCACCAGTTTCGATACATCCGAGCCATAAAAAGCAACTTCTTTCGCAATGGTGGAACTTAGGAAAGCATACTCAAGACTCGTAGTAAAAAACATCGTATCAATCTCCGGCTCAATGCTGTGATTAGTCTGTGCAATCTGCATCTCGGATTCAAAATCCGTCACGGCACGGAGACCGCGGATAATCAGCTTTGCATCATTTTGTTTGGCAAAATCAATTGTCAATCCGGTAAATGTTAAAACCCTCACATTTGGAAATTCTTTCGTGGTCTGCTTTAACAGTTCTACACGCTCTTCCCTTGTAAATAGAGGCGTTTTTTCCTGATTCACAAGCACTCCGATAATCAATTCATCCACTACTTTGGATGCTCTCTTAATAACATCTAAGTGCCCATATGTAACGGGATCAAAACTACCCGGATATATTGCTTTTATCATATCTTTTTCCTATCTGTAAATCAAACTACAATTTACCACTTTTTATGATTCAATCCTTACTCATAATAACAAACGAAAACGATATTGTCAACAATTTAACAAACTTTTTCCATGAACATTTTGTGAACCGACTGGCTACTTGACCGCACCATGCGATAATGCTAAAATAAACGTATTGCAAATATAGTTACCAGAATGGAGGTTTTACCAGATATGAACGAATTATATAAGAGTAAACTTGTGACTGCCAAAGAGGCAGCCAAAGTGGTAAAGTCAGGAAACTGGGTGGATTACGGCTGGACTGTAACAACACCTGTGGATTTTGACAAAGAACTTGCCAAACGTCTGCCGGAGCTTCACGATGTGAACTTTCGTGGCGGTATCCTGATGTGGGAACCGGAGATTTTCAAAATTGAAGATCCGGCTGCACACATGACATGGAACTCCTGGCACATGAGCGGAATCGAACGAAAAGCTGTTGCGAAAGGATTTTCTTTCTACTCTCCAATCCGCTATTCGGAACTGCCACGTTATTACCGTGATTTGGAAAATCCTGTAGATATTGCTGTTATGCAGGTAGCACCGATGGATGAACACGGATACTTTAACTTTGGACCAAGTGCTTCCCATTTGGGAGCTGCCTGCGAGCGTGCGAAAACCATTATCGTTGAGGTAAACAAAAACATGCCACGCTGTCTTGGCGGATTTGAAAATGGAATTCATATTTCTAAAGTAGATATGATTATCGAAGGCTCAAACCCACCAATCGCAGAAATGGGCGGCGGTGCTGCCGCAACAGAAGTTGACCACGCAGTAGCAAGACAGATCGTTGCACAGATTCCAAACGGTGCCTGCCTTCAGTTAGGAATTGGCGGTATGCCAAACGCTGTCGGCTCACTGATTGCTGAATCCGATTTAAAAGATCTTGGTGTTCACACCGAAATGTATGTCGATGCTTTTGTTGACATTGCCAAAGCAGGAAAAATCAATGGTTCTAAGAAAAACTTAAACAAAGGCCGTCAGGTATACGCTTTTGCTGCCGGCACAAAGAAATTGTATGACTATTTGGATAACAATCCGGAATGTATGAGTGTTCCTGTAGATTATGCCAATGAAATTGATGTCATTTCCGCACATGATAACTTCATTTCAATTAACAATGCTGTTGACATTGATTTGTTTGGACAGGTTAATGCCGAATCCGCCGGCATAAAAAATATCAGTGGAGCAGGCGGCCAGCTTGATTTCGTATTAGGTGCTTATAAATCAAAAGGCGGAAAGAGCTTTATCTGCCTCTCTTCTACCTTTAAAAATAAGCAGGGCGAAGTACAGTCCCGTATCCGCCCAACTTTAGCAAACGGTTCCATCGTTACCGATACCCGTGCAAACACAATGTATGTCGTAACCGAATACGGTATGGTAAACTTAAAAGGACTCTCCGGCTGGCAGAGAGCTGAAGCATTAATCGGCATCGCTCATCCGGATTTCCGTGATGAATTGATTAAAGAAGCTGAGAAGATGCATATATGGCGTAGAAGTAATCGATGATTAATCTTTTTGGGAGCCGGTAATTTTGAAAAGACTTTGCGTCTCGTGGGCGCTTTCGCTCGTTGAGTGCGTAACAGTAGGGGCACTGAAACTACCAGTGCCATCTACTGACGTACTCAAAACCCACGAGTCACAAAGTTTTTTTCTAAATTACCGGGAACCAAATAGATTAGCATCGAATACATTCTTACAAACAGAATCACTTAGTTACTTCAGTCTATCGCATAATGACAAGTTTACTCTGTAAACAAACAAAAGCTGTTTCACACGAACTTAAGCATAAAACAACCAAAAAGAGGGTTCCTTTGTGGAGACTATAACGCAAAGCGTTATCCCGTCTCTCACAAAGGAATCCTCTTTTTTGTTGTTTTATTTAGTTAATGACTAACCGCTTTTTGTTATTTTACAAAGTAAACTTATCAGCAATCTTCTCAAGCTGCTCTACAGAATCCATGCAGGTATCTACAAGTTCTGCATTCTGTGCTGCCTCAGTTACGACACTTCCGGTCTTTTCTGCAATATCAGTTACACCAACGGTTGCTTCATCAATCGTTGTGTTAATACCGGTAATTGCGTCAGCAATCACACCAATCGAATCGGTAAGTGAAAGAATGGCATGCTCTACATTTTCCATGCTTGTCTTTACAACATCTGCATCATTGTTATACTGGTCGCTGATAGCTCTGAACTGGTCATAATCTTTTAATACCACTTCGTCTAAGAACTTCGTTGTTCCCTCCATACTCTGAACCATTTCATCCACAGAAGAGTTTACTTCAAGTACAATCTCATTAATGCTTGTTACCGAATCCGATGTCTCGTTCGCAAGTTTACTGATTTCCGAAGCAACGACAGCAAATCCTTTTCCTGCCTCACCGGCACGGGCTGCCTCAATTGAAGCATTCAATGCCAAAAGGCTTGTCTGAGAAGAAATCTGCATAATGGATTCCGTCATCTCATTAATCTGTTTTACACAATCTGCAGCACTTACTGCTTTTTCTACCTGTGTCTTAATTGTATCATACATAGAGCCGGCACGATCCATCGCTGAATTTGCAGACTCACCAAGTGCGGTTGCTCTCTCAGAAATCTCATCGGAAAGTCTCACACCATCTTTGGAAAGTTTTGCGATATCGGATGCACCTTGTCGCATGTCTCCGATGTTCTGTGTAATTGTTCCCGTCGTTGCAGAAGTTTCCTGCATGCCGGCTGCTAACTGCTCCGTAGTTGCAGAGTTATCCATACACTGCTCACGAATCTGTTCACTGACATCATTTACTTTACTTACTTCTTCGCAAATCTTCTGACTGGAATCTTTCAAATTCACAATACTCTGACGAAGACTTTCTCTCATGCTAACCACGGACTTACCCATTAAACCAACTTCATCACGGCGAAGTGCAATCTTCTTTACTTTATCATCATTTGTAAAATCCAGTCTAGCCGTCTCATCAATAACATCCGTAAGCCTTACCAGCGGACGAATAATCAAAACAACTGCAAATAAACCAACTATAACACTTAAGATAATTCCAATGCCAGCAACTGAAATTCCACGTACCCACATGGAATTTGGAACTGACATCACATCTCCCCTATCTGCTGTGATAACCAAAATACTTTTGTCATTAAGTATATGATATGCAGCATATTTCATTTCGCCCTTAAATTCATACATCGCAAAATCGTTTGTGACTTTCTGCCCCTTTTTCATGCGGCTTACTACATCTTTTACAACAGCATTTTCTACTGATTTACCAACCTTTGATTCCGTTGGGTGAAAACGCATAATACCTTCCTTGTCAACCAAATACGCATAAGAAGTATCCAATCCGGAAATTTTAACATTTCTTAAAATATTAGCATAACCATCATAAGATAAGACACGTTTTTCCATCAACTTATCATTTAAATCTGTTGAATACGCTTGTGCCAAATTTGTCATCTCATTCTTTGTCAAAGTTTCAATCTGTTTGGTACTGCGTGGAACAATCATTAACATTGTAACAGCTGAAATTAATGCTCCTGCCAAAGCAATAATTAGTACCATTTTAAAACCGATTTTGCTAAAGAAACCTACCTTTTTTCTGCTTGCCTTTTCCATGCTCAATTCCTCCATATTATTTCTTAATCTGCTGCTCCATTACGATTTTTGCACACGCGAGCGCTTCCGGAATCTTTTCCGGTAACTTTCCACCAGCCTGCGCCATATTCGGACGGCCACCACCGCCACCGCCTACAATGGATGCAACTTCTTTAATTAAATTGCCGGCATGAGCGCCCTTTTTCATCGCACCATCAGTTGCCATGGCAATTAAATTCACTTTTTCCCCAACCTGGCTTGCAAATACAATAAATGCCTCACCAAGCTTCTGTTTTGCCTCATCGCCCAAATCACGCATGCCGTTCATATCAACATCCGTAAGCTGTTTTGTCAGAATATGGATTCCATCCACTTCTTTGGCCTCGGACAACAAGTCTCCTGCGGCTTCTTTCGCAAGTTTTGCTTTTAGTTTGTCATTTTCTTTCTGAAGTTGTTTTACTTCATCCTGCAATGAAACAACTTTTGCACTCACTTCTAACGGCACTGCTTTCAAAAGTTTTGCTGCCTCTTGCAGTTCACTCTCCATCGTATTGTAATACTCAAAAAGAGCTTTTCCGGTCAGTGCTTCGATTCGACGTACACCTGCTGCAACACCGCTTTCTGAAATAATCTTGAAAGCAGAAATATTTCTGGTGTTACTTACATGAGTACCACCACAAAGTTCAGAACTAAATGTTCCCATCTGAACAACGCGAACAACCTCGCCGTATTTTTCACCAAACAGAGCCATTGCACCGGTCTTCTTCGCATCTTCTATCGACATTTCATTTGTCACAACATCAAGACCTGCCGCAATTTCACGGTTTACAATTTCCTCTACTTTTGCAATTTCTTCTTCTGTCATTGGAGAGAAATGCGTAAAGTCAAAACGAAGTTTATCCTTGTCCACTAACGAACCTTTCTGCTCTACATGACTGCCGAGCACCTCACGCAGTGCCTGCTGCATCAAATGAGTCGCACTGTGGTTATTTGCTATCAGATTTCTCTGTTCTTCATCCACCGTGAGTTTTACGGTTTCACCTTTTTTGATAACACCCTTTATCACACGTCCAACATGTCCAATCTTCGTTCCCTGAAGTTTGATGACATCTTCAACAACAAATGTACCATCTGCCCCTTCAATCACACCGGCATCTGCTACCTGGCCACCCATTGTGGCATACATCGGGGTCTCTTCTACAAGAATCGTTCCCTCTTCGCCTTCTTTCAGCTCATCAACAATGGCATCTTTGGTTGTCAAAACTGTAACCTTCGACTCATGTATCAAACGGTCATAGCCGACAAATTTACTTTCGACAGAAGCATCAATGGACTGATAAATCGTAACATCTTTTCCCATGTAATTGGTTGTCTCTCTGGCATCACGTGCCGTCTGACGCTGGTTTTCCATCGCCTCTTTGAAACCATCTTCATCAACAGAAAATCCTTTTTCCTCTAAAATCTCAATCGTCAAATCAATTGGGAAGCCATAGGTATCATACAGTTTAAATGTATTTTCACCGGAAAGAACTTTTTCACCGCTCTTTTGCAAATCTTCCATCATTGTATTCAAAATAGCGAGACCCTGATCGATGGTCTTATTAAAGTTCTGTTCTTCCACGGTAATTAACTTAATAATATAATCTTTACGGTCTAACAATTCCGGATATCCTGTGTGAGACTCTGCCATCACTGTCTCGCTTAATTTAGCAAGAAACTCGCCCTGAATACCAAGCAGTCTTCCATGGCGTGCGGCACGGCGGAGAAGTCTTCGAAGCACATAGCCGCGCCCCTCATTGGATGGCGTAATACCATCGGAAACCATAAAGGTTACAGAACGAATATGGTCGGTAATAACACGAATGGAAACATCTGTCTTGTATTCCTCTCCATAAGATACACCGGCAAACTCACAAATCTTATCACGGATTGCTTTGATGGTATCGACATCAAAAATCGAGTCTACATCCTGCATTACCGTAGCCAGACGCTCTAATCCCATACCGGTATCAATGTTTTTATTTTCCAATTCTGTGTAGTGGCCTTCCCCGTCATTTTCAAACTGGGTAAATACATTATTCCAAATCTCGATGTAGCGGTCACACTCACAGCCAACCGTACAACCTGGCTTTCCACAGCCGTATTTTTCTCCACGGTCGTAATAAATCTCAGAACAAGGACCACAAGGACCGGCACCATGCTCCCAAAAATTATCTTCTTTTCCAAAACGGAAAATGCGGTCTTTTGCCACCCCAATTTCCTTATTCCAGATATCAAATGCCTCATCATCTTCTAAATATACAGACGGATACAGACGGTCTTCCGGGATTTCCAAAACTTTCGTCAAAAATTCCCATGACCAGGCAATCGCCTCATGCTTGAAATAATCACCAAAAGAGAAGTTACCAAGCATTTCAAAAAAAGTACCATGTCTAGCCGTCTTTCCTACATTTTCAATATCTCCGGTACGGATACACTTCTGACAAGTTGTCACACGTGTTCTCGGAGGAATTTCCTGTCCGGTAAAATATGGTTTCAGCGGTGCCATGCCGGCGTTAATTAACAACAAACTTTTGTCATTCTCCGGCACAAGTGAAAAACTTGGCAACGCCAAATGTCCTTTACTTTCAAAGAATTCTAAATATTTTTTTCTTAATTCATTCAATCCATATGGTTTCACGCCACTAGCCTCCTAAATGTATCTTCAATAGCACAATTATAATTTTTTTATGACAAAATGTCAACCTTCTGACATTTGCCCGAGTGCAAGAATTTTGTCTCTTGCCATATCTGCAATTTTGGCGGCTGTCGGAGTCCCTTTTTCAACCTCGGACGGTGTAAAGAACGAGCCGATAAAAACAGCCACCCTCCCCTTTGGGACAATCCATCTTCCAATGCTTGAGAGCCGTTCCGGTTTCATATAAACCGGAACAATTGGCTGCTTTGCATCCAGTCCGATAAAACCGCCCTTTCGGAACTTATGCATCTGCTCATCATAATAACTGCATTCTCCTTCCGGAAATAAGACAAGATTTCCCTTGGCAAGTGCCTGATGCATGGAAACAATATTGCTTTTTATCGTTTCCGTTTTTTTTTGCTCCCCGTTCGAGTGCCACACACCCAATTGAATCCAAATAACGGGATAGAATTGGATAATGCCAAAGTTCTTTCGCCGCCACAAAACTAATTGTATCTTCAATTGCTGCCAGTAGAAAAACCACATCAAAAAAACAACGGTGGTTTGACACGAGCAAAAAGTTTTCCAATTTTGGAAGTGCCTCTTTTTGAACAATCTCTAATTGAATTTTGGCAGATTCTACAATCTTTTGGCAAATTTCTTTGCATATTAGGAAATTGTGGTCCGGGTCATTATTCAACTTCTTATAATTCCGTATCATTTCAAAAACAAGTCGAAAAAACACACGAATTAACCGCAAGCCATTTCCTATCATCTTCATACGTCACCTCAAAAACTCATTTTTTTACTGCCTGATTTGTCCATCTCCTAAAATAATATATTTAGTCGTTGTCAGTGCCTTAAGTCCCATTGGTCCCCTCGCATGGAGTTTCTGGGTGCTGATTCCGATTTCCGCACCGAAGCCAAACTCAAAACCATCGGTAAATCTTGTCGAGGCATTGACATAAACCGCCGCTGCATCTACATCATTCAAAAATGTCATCGCATTGTGATAGTCGGATGTGACAATTGCTTCCGAATGTCCGGTATTATAGTGATTGATGTGCTCAATCGCTTCCTCCGGGGAATCTACTGTTTTGATGGAAATAATAGCATCTAAATATTCGGTTCCATAATCTTCTTCTGATGCTTTAATAATTCTACGATCACACTGCATCGAGTATTCATCTCCACGCATTTCCACACCATGTTCTGCTAAACAGTCAGCAATCTTTGGCAATACGTCCTTTGCAATTTTTTTATGTATAACCAGCGATTCACAGGCATTGCACACACCATACCGCTGCGTCTTTGCATTTTCAATAATATTTACTGCCATATCAATGTCTGCACTCTCATCGACATACACATGACAATTTCCGGTTCCGGTTTCAATGACCGGTACGGTACTTTTTTCCACAACCGTCTTAATAAGTCCTGCACCGCCTCTTGGAATCAGCACATCAATGTACTCATTCAGACGCATAAATTTCTCTGCTGTCTCATGGGAAGTGTCTGTCAAAAGCTGAATACTGTCTGCCGGCAAATCACACGCAGAAAGTGCCTCTGCAATTACATTTGTAATCGCAAGATTTGAATTTAAGGCATCACTTCCTCCCCGCAGAATCACAGCATTTCCTGTTTTAAAGCAAAGCCCGAACGCATCGGCTGTTACATTTGGTCTGGATTCATAAATAATACCAATCACACCAAGCGGCACCCTCTTTTGTCCAATCTGCATACCAAGCGGTGATGTCTTCATCTCCGACACCTCTCCAACCGGGTCTTCGAGTGCCACAATCTGGGTAAGCCCCTCTGCCATTGCCTCGATTCTCTCTTCTGTCAAAGAAAGTCTGTCCACTAACGATTCCTTCATCTGATTCTCTTTTGCTTTTTTCACATCCTTCTCATTCGCAGCAAGAATTTTATCCTGATGCAAAATAAGTGCTTTCGCTACCGCTTCGAGCCCCTCATTCTTCCTCGTTACACCAAGTCTATTTAACTCACGAGACGCTTTTTTTGCCCGCGTTCCAAGCTCTTTTAACATCTTTTCAGCTGATTCCATGATTTACCTCCTGTCTGTCAAAATCCGGTTTACCCGAATATCACATGCTTCTGCTTCAATTTCTTTCACCCACTGCATTTCAAATGCCAGCATACAACAGTTTCCAATATATCCCCCCATCTGCGATAAAAAGCGGTCATAATAACCGCCTCCATAGCCAATGCGGTTTCCCTTATCATCAAAGGCAGCCCCCGGCATCAACATCAGAACTTTCTCCGGTTTTAAAAATGCAAGCTCTTCTGTAAAAGGTTGTTTTTCCTGCGGCTCCAAAATCCCCTGATAGCCCGGTATTAAATCCGCATCCGAATACACCCGGTAAAATGCCATCTCTTTTCTGTCCGCATACGTTTTGGGCAGATAAAGAGCTTTACCGCTCTCACGGATTTTCCGATTAATTTCTGTCGTTTCCACTTCTGAACGAAACGATTGATATGACAAAACCACATCTGCTTTTTGAAATTCTTCCAAAGTAAAAAGCCGTTTTGCAATCTCTCCACTTTTCTCTTTACGCTCCTTTTCGGATAAAGAATCGCGCAGAAAAAGCATCTTTTTTCGCATTTCTTTTTTTGTCATCAATGTGTTTCCTTTTTTCTCAATTTATGAATGGTGCCATCAGGCTCCTGAATCGAGGTGTGCTCTAATGTGTTTCGCAGATTATTGCGGACTGCGGCAATATACTCAGCGCGAAGAAGTGACTGCTCGTCTTTTTCCTCCGGCGTAATTGTCCCTGCCTTCTGCTTTTTATACAATTCATTGATACGGTTAATTTTTTCCTGATTCATTCTGTCTCTCCTATTTTCTATCGGTCTAAGTAATTTTTCAAATGAAAATGTGTTGTCTTATGAGCCTTAAATAATGTACCAATTTCCTCACCGGCAAGAAGCTGATTAATGTGCTCCATGTCATCGCCATTGATAATTACCATATCCGCTCCGGCGTCATTTGCAATACCTGCCGCTCCGACTTTAGAACTCATACCGCCGGTTCCCATATCGGTCGACGGTCCTTTTGCCATGCCTAACATTTCATCCGTAATCCGCTCCACATAAGGAATCAATTTGGCATCCTTATTTTTATTCGGGTCATCGGTGTACAGTCCGTCAATATCACTTAATAAGACAAGCAAATCTGCGCCAATAATTGCCGCCACAATCGCAGACAAAAAATCATTATCACTAAAACTTAAATCAATCTCATCGGTTGCCACGGTATCATTTTCATTCACAATCGGAATGACTCCTAAGTTTAATAATTCACGGAATGTATTCTGCGCATTGTGTCTGCTGATATCATTGGCAATCGTAATTTTAGTCATCAAAATCTGTGCGGTGTTTTGATTGTATTCCGAAAAAAGTTTTTGATACACTGTCATCAGGCGGCACTGTCCGACCGCTGCACAGGCCTGTTTCACGGAACGCTCTGTCGGTCTTTCCATATTGCCAAGTGCCTTTCTTCCTACCAAAATTGCACCGGAAGAAACGACAACAATTTCTTTGCCCTGATTATGTAAATCGGTAAGAATCCGCACAAATTTCTCCATCTTGACAAGGTCAAGTGCTCCTGTCTCTTTATGCGTCAATGTGGAAGAACCCACTTTGAATACAATTCTTTTTTTATCCTTTAAATTCTCACGCATGATTTGATTCCTCTTTCTTTTTTTCCTGTATTTTCATTGCAATCCGTAATCCATCCATTGCCGCCGACATAATCCCTCCGGCATATCCGGCACCCTCCCCGCAGGGGTAAAGGCCTGCCAGAGAAACACTTTCAAAATCCTCATTTCTTTCAATACGAACCGGTGATGAGGTGCGTGATTCCAAACCAAGCAACAATGTATCCGGATGGTCAAATTCATGAATTTTCTCCGCAAACTGCCCCATTCCGTCAATTATACCATTGATTATAAAATTTGGCAACGCTAAGCGGATATTTGAAAACTGCCATTTTCCCTCAACACATGGCGCAACTTTTCCAAGTGCTTTCGTCGGCTGATTGTTACAAAAATCTTCATAGCGCTGTACAGGAATTTTCCCATCAGCAAGTTCATACGCAAGTTTTTCATACTTTCTCTGTAATGCAACACCTGCCAGACAATCGTCTCCTTCAAAATCTTCTTCCGAAACAGAAACAACAATCGCACTGTTTGCAAATCCGGATGCTCTGTCAGCATTACTCATTCCATTCACGACAAGTCCGCCCTCTTCGGAGGATGCGTTTACTACATAACCGCCCGGGCACATGCAAAAAGAATAGACACCTCTTCCATCTGTTGTCTTTCCCGTCAGTTTATACGGCGATGCCGGCAGTTTTTCATCATTAAATCCATACTGTGCGCAGTCAATATCTTCCTGCCTGTGCTGCACACGAATGCCCATGGCAAATGGTTTCTGCGACATCGTAATATGTTCTTTCTTTAAGAGTTCAAACGTATCTCTGGCACTGTGTCCGATGGCAAGAATCACACGGTCACACAAAATAGTCTCTTCTTTTTCTCCATTCTGTGTAAGCACGCCACGCACACGTCCATTTTCTTCTAAAATCTTTATCATTTTCGTGTGAAACAAAAACTGACAGCCCTTTTCTTCCATTTCATGCCTCATATTCGTAATCACCGTCTGCAAAACATCCGTACCGATATGTGGCTTTGCATCATACAAAATCTCTTCGGGGGCACCAAAATTCACAAAACTCTGTAAAACAAACTGTTTTCTTCCGGTTTTGTCTTTCACTCCGGTATTTAATTTTCCATCCGAAAATGTACCGGCACCTCCCTCGCCAAATGCCACATTGGAGTCCGGTTTTAAGACACCCTCCTGCCAGAATTTCAAAATATCATCATGGCGTTCTTCCATCTTTGCTCCCCGCTCAATGACAATCGGGGAATAACCACACAGACTCAGATAGTAAGCACTAAAAAGTCCTGCCGGACCTGCTCCCACGACAACAACACGCTCCGGATTTTTAATTTCTTCTATCTGCCGCCACAAGGATGGTTCTTTTTGGGCAATGGTTAAATTTTTATTCTTTCGATTTCTTTTTAGAACTTCCGATTCCCTGCGGCACGAAAATCTCACAGTATATAATACAAAAAGATTCGGCTTTTTTCTAGCATCCAGACTGCGTTTTACAATTGTAAACTGTGTAAAATCCTCCACCGAAATTCCAAGCAGTTTAGCTGCCTTTTTTTGCAGTTTAGAAAAAGAATCTTCCTGCCACGACAATTTACACTGAGATAATTGAAGCATTATTTTTCATTCTCCTTCCTCAACTGCAAAATATGTTTTGCTGCTATCATTGCGGTACTCCATGCAAAATGCAGGTTATAGCCGCCACAAATTCCATCCACATCCAAAAGTTCACCCAAAAGATACAACTGTTTTTCCTTTTTTGATTCCATGGAATCCTGCACCACTTCTTCTACCGGCACACCTCCTGCGGTCACCTGCGCACGCTCCATGCCAAAGGTATCACGAATTACAAACCGGAAAGCTTTTACAAATTCCACCGGATTTTTTGCCCGTTTGCAAAGCGGCACCCATTTTTGTGGCATCAATCCCTCCACACCATGTTTCTTAATCCAGTTTTTTACCTCTTCCTTAGAAAGGGAAGGAACAAAATCAATCACACCTTCCACCAACCGGTTTTCATCCAGTGCTTTTGCTGCGATACGGCACATTTGAAAAACCGGGATGCCGGATACGCCGTTTTTTACAATCTGGATTTCTCCGGTTTCAAAAGCCTCCGTCTTCCCATCAATCATCAACGAAATTGTTCCCTGAACCCTCGTTCCCGCCGTCTTATTCCATACCACACCATCGCATACAAGACCGGTTAATCCGGGATATAACTTAGTAACTGTATGGTGGAAACTTTCTGCCAGCGAATAACCGCTTTCACTTCCTCCGCTCTCTTTCCCTGCTTTTCCGCCGGTTGCTAAAACAACATAGGCACTATTAAAATCTCCTTTTGATGTATGGACAAGAAACTCTTTTTTCTTTGTAATCTGCTCTACTTCACAGTCTTCATAAATTATTACACCAAACTGTATGCAGGCATGATACAGCCCATTCACAACAGTCGCAGCCTGATTCGTATGCGGATAAACATAGCCATCTTTTTCCCGGTGCAAAATACCATATTTTTCAAACTCTGCAATCACGCATTTTGCAGACACCTCTGTCAAAAGATGAGAAATAAATTCCGAATTTCCATAATAACAATTCTCATTCATATGTAAATTGGTAAAATTGCATCTGCCATTTCCGGTTGCCGATAGTTTTTTACCAATTCGATGATTCTTTTCTAAAACTGTCACCTGCACGCCTTTCCTAGCAAGCATGACAGCACATAATAAACCAGAAGCTCCCCCACCTACAACAATCACATCACACTGTGTCTTCATGACATCCTCCGTCTCTTCCTTTTATCTTCTCTATTATACCTTAACTGGAAAAGTTTTCAAGGACGGAATACAGCTCTTTTTCTGTCCGCACGGCGTATCCGCCCTGCAAAATCTTTTTGTCCTGCTTGGATAAATTTTCTTCTTTCAGACCGGTTTTCTCAAACGGTTCTTTCTCGTCCTTTCGGTAGATAACCACTTCGCCATCCTTCAATCGTAAAATATATCCCTGCTCACTCGATTTGTTATATACCTTGCGAATAACAATTTTATCCTCCGAAAATGACTCCAGTGTAATTTTTACAAGACCTTCTTTTTCTTCCTCCCATGACTTATCTTTAATTTCTACAGTCAGCTGCTTTTCCAGTTCTTCCCTTGTAAGACCGGCATACTCCGGTGGCATGTCTCTTTCTTCTTTTACCAGTTCTTCGGATTCTTCTTCCCACTTTTCAATCACTAATTTTGTCTCGCTTGTAACCCGCTGCTCCTGCTTGGTGCTTGTCTGAGCTGCATTTTGCTGCGCCAGTTCCTTCTGTTCCTGCTTTTTTGCATACTCAAAACTTCCGTAACACAATAACGACAATACAAAAAACGCCACAAAAAAACTGCATATCACAATATATTTTCGATTCATGTTGTCCACCATCCATTCTTTTCAATCAGTCGTTGCTCTTAGGGACAGTATCGTCAAAAATATCTGCCTTTATACAAAAAAGCACAAAACAACTGCGCGAACGCCTTTGCTTTGTGCTTTTAACATTTACTGTTTTATAAAACTAATTCATAACTCGTCCGATTTTAGCCGGATGACGATAATAAGCATTACTAATCTTAATACCATCACGAGGGTTGCTGGCATGAATTACCATACCACCGCCAATATACATCGCAACGTGGTTAATACGGCTTCCGTTGCTGTAGAAGAACAAAACGCCCGGTTTTGGTGACGAAACTTTTCTTGTGCAGCCAGCCTGTGCTGCAGCGTTATGCGGCAGGGAATGTCCATACTTCGCATACAGACTCATTGTAAATCCGGAACAGTCTGTTCCGTTTGTAAGACTTGCGCCTCCCCAAACATAACGGTTACCTAAGAACTGTTTTGCATATTCCACAATCGATGCCTGACTTGACGATACACCGCTTGATGAAGATGCTTTCACAGTGCTTACCTTTGTCGCACGTTTCAGTGTATACTGCTCTTTCACAAAATCTTTTGCAACAAATGCATAATCATCATCCACATAAATGCAGATAAAGTCTTTCAACTGTTCCTGCATTGCCTCATATCCGCCGGCTCTCTTAATCGCATCTTTGGATATTTTCTGTTTTTTCACAATTTTTTTCACATAATCTAAAGTTAGTTCGCCCTCTTTCATGGTAAACTCCTCACCTTCCGATACAACGGAATAAATCGGAGCAGAAGTCGATGGAAGAGCACGTACACGAAGTGAATCTGTCTGGATTTCTACACACTCACGGCCTACTTTCGTCGCCAGTTTTTCTGCTTTCTCATCCGTTGTCAGATAAGACGCCTTTACATAGCCTTTTACCTTACCGGAAACAATCTTAGCCCAGCCTTTTTTGATGTGGTATACATGACATCCGGCATTCTTTGTCATCTTTCCTACTATTTTTCCACTCTCTGATGGCTTCTTTCTAACATTCAAATAGGTATCCACTTTATTGGCAACACCTAGTCTTGAATAATTTAAATTCAGTTCTACATGCGTATCCTTGTCCGTTTCCTTTGCTGTATCTGCTGTCTGTTCTGATACTGGTGCTGCAGTCGGTACAGCTGTCACATTTGGCTCCGATGCTACTAATACTTCAGATGCCTTTGCATCTACAGTACCATTTGCCACATTGCTGCAATACTGCTCTAGCAATACGGTAGCACCCTCTACCTGCTCTTCTGAACCTACCATGGCAGCCTGCACGGAACATACACTGCCTACAATCAAACCACTCGCTAATGCAAGTGCAAAAAGTTTCTTCCCATATTTCTTCATCTTATTACCTTCTTCTTTACAAATTGTAATTGTTACAAAATTGTTACATTTGTTAAGAATTATAGCAACATCTATGTAATCTGTCAACCTTTCTTTCGCATTATTTCCTCATGTACTTCTTCCAACTCCATACGCATCATGGAAAACAAATCAATCAGACGCGGATTAAACACACCGCAATCACCTTCAATAATCATTTCAAATGCTTCTTCCGGTTTGTATGCCGGCTTGTAAATTCTTTCACTGATAAGCGCATCATAGGCATCAGCCACCCCTACAATCTGAGCCGCAATCGGAATTTCGTCTCCCTTTAATCCCAGCGGATAGCCATCACCATCATAGCGCTCGTGATGATACATACAAACCTCTGCACAACATTTATACAGTGCATAATCCGCACTGTCTTCTCTTGTAAGTTTCATCAGACGCTCAAAAATCTGTCTGCCCTTTCTCGTGTGATTTTTCATGATTTCCAATTCATTAAAATCAAGTCTTCCTGCCTTATGTAAAATCCGATCAGGAATAACAATTTTTCCGACATCATGTAACATTGCCGAAAAACAAATCGTCTCAACATCTCCTTCTGACAACTTATAATCGGGACAGAACCGAATCACTTTTTCAAGCAAAATCCTCGTAAAACGCTGCACTTTTTCACAATGATACTCTGCATAAAAATCTCTGTTTTCGATAACAGAAATCACATAACTAAACAACATATCTTTTCCCTGTATCATATCTTCACCCCCTAATGAGCCAATGTATCAATGCGGTTATCATGTTTTACAAATTCCACATTGTTGTATATTTCCTTAATTGCAAATGGATCCTCATTCAAAAACAGTAGCGTACCCGGATAAACTCGCCCCGACACCTGAATTCTTGCTTCCTTTTGCTTTGTCATCTGCTCCATCTGGGCATCCCGCTCTGAAAAAAGCTCCTTACGGCTGCTCTTTAACGTATATACTGCTCGTGTCAGCCGCTGTATCATCATCGAAACTTTTTCATCATGCAC